>JAANMX010000252.1_pt1 | contig 72245 bp, 55 predicted proteins | sample 7279681 | NCBI WGS metagenome assembly JAANMX01 (sample SAMN14094542, study PRJNA606508) | bioreactor metagenome | isolation source: A lab-scale SPAN reactor treating ammonium-rich wastewater day 351 | place: Ireland: Galway | collected 2018-01-01
CCGCTGCGGTAACAGGTGTTCCACCAATGCCCATTGAGCGTCTGTCAGGTCCGTTGGATACCGCTTGCGGGGCTCTTTGGCCATCTGTTCACTTGGTGGTTAGAATTCTTGCTAATCACTGACGCGAATATAATTTATGGAATCCAGCGACCAGCGGATAGCCTCTCACCTGCTGGAACAGCTTCCTCCCACCGACCGGGACATCGTCCGGATGAAATACTGGGATGAGTTGACGTGCGCCGAGATCGGGCAACGGCTCGACATGCAGGAGAACGCGGTCCGCGTTCGGCTGTACCGGGCAATCCAGAGGCTCAAGCAGGTGTGCGGTGTGACCGGGGAGGGCCAGCCATGACCGACCGGGAGAACCAACATCGCCTCGACGCGCTGGCCCTGCGGTATCTGGCGGCCGTGGAGGCCGAGGACTTCGACACGAGCGGCGCCTTGTGGGAGCAGGCGGCCGACGACGCCGCTCTGGACGCGATGCTGCATGGGCTGAACGCCGAACTCGTGGCCGAGCAGGACGGAGGGGAGCACGCCGCCATCGCGTCCGCCGTGCTCAAGCAGATCGAAGAGCACCTGCCGAGCGCGGAGGTCATCCGCCCGGCGACTGACCCGCTGACCGTGGCCGAGGTCGCCGAGCACATCCGCCGCCATCCGCCGGTCGGACTCACCATCGAAGATTTGCGGCTCAACGACGTGCTGCGGCACAGGACCGAAGCGGTTCCGGAGGAACTCGGGCTCAGCCAGGTGCTGCGCTGGGGGACGCGGTTCGGCACCGCCCCGGAGGCGTACTGGCGGGCGTTCCGCGAGGCGGCTCTCGACCTCTGCATGCAGCGGACGTCGGCCGAGCACTACCAGATGGCCGCCCGCCCGCAGCGCCCGAAGCGGCCGGGGGACAGCAAGACATGAACCTCGCGGAGGAGAAGGAATGGATCGCTCGCGCGGTCGCGGACCTCCGGGCGGCGTGCCAGCTGCCGGAGGACCCGCTGCGCCGCGGGCCTGTCCCGCTGGAGCGGTTCCTGGCCGAACATGCGCTCCGGCTCGTCGAACTGCCGCGCCTGTCGCGGGCGGCGGTCTACGACTACCTGCTGGCGATGGGCAGCCTCCCCGGCGACCTGGGAGAGGACGAGGACCTGGCCGGCTTCCTGTCCATGTCCGGCCCGTTCGGCCGCGTCTTCGTCAACGCCGACGACCCGGTCACCCGCCGACGCTCTGCGAGCGGACGCAGATCGTCACCACCACGAGCCAACTCGGCGGCTGTACCGTCGAGTTCGTCGGGCTGGTGGAGGAGGTTTACCGCCAGAGCCGGCAGCGGGACATGGGCGAAGAGGTGGACCGCTTCGACGCCGACTCGGCGGTGACGCCCCCGTTCGCCTCAGCCGGGTTCACCTACGCCAAGGTCACCATCCTCCGGACCGACCCGGTTACGCACGCGCCGCCAACCGAGGAGAGCACCGTGTACCTGGGCGGGGAGCGGGAAGCCGAGAAGGGGTACGGCGTGGACCGGATGGGGAAGCCGCTGCCCGTCGGCTTGCTGCGGAACGGCGGCATCGCCTTACCCAGCAGATCGAGCAGGTGGCGGCGGAGATGCGGTCGCAGGGCGTGATCCTGCTCGGCGCGCAGCAACAGGCGAGCCAGGTGTCGCTCAAGGTAACCGAGAATGCCAGCACCCGCGCCGTGGGGCGGAGCGGGACGATGGAGTTGCGGTCGGAGGTTTGGAAGGGCCTCGGCGACACGGGGCGGTCGCAGGCGGCGCAGCTCTTGGGGGAGGAGAAATTGTTGTTGCAACCCGGGTTCCGGGCGCCAATGCTGGCGAAGATTCCCTACCTGCCGTGGGCGCTTCCGCCCGCTGCGTGTGATGGAATTGACCGCGACGAGCCGAGGACAACGAACACCGTTCGGCCTGACTGACGACGACAAGAAGAACGACACCGTGCGAGAGAGGATCGCCGCGAAGAAGGCGCTGCACCTGCACCCGGTGACGGACGCGAAGAAACTGGCCGAGCAGCTCGCGGCGAAGGGCGCGGAGTTCGCGAACAAGGGCCGGGCGGTCGTCGTGTTCACCCGCACGGTGGACGACGTGCTGAAGGTGGCCGGCAAATTGCCGAAGGGCCGCGTCATCACCCTCACCGGCACCCTGCGCGGGAAGGAACGAGACGCCCTCGTCGAAGACCCCCTCTTCAAGCGGTTTCTGCCCGGCGGCCAGTCGGACGAGCCGAGCGTGTTCCTCGTCTGTACGTCAGCGGGCGAGGTGGGGGTAAACATCTCCGCCGACCACCTGGTCTGCGACCTTTCCACGTTCGACAGCATGGCCCAGCGTTACGGCAGGGTGAATCGCTTCGGCAAGCTGACGGACACCGAGATTCACGTCGTTTATCCGACCACATTCGAGGATGACGAATATGACCAACGCAGGAAGAAGACACTCGCGTTGCTCCACGCGTTGAAGGGCGACGGCAGCCCGGCCGCGCTGAGCCAACTCTGTTCCGACGTCCGTCAGGCCGCGTTCGCCCCGACACCCACCCTGCTCCCCGCCACGGACATCCTGTTCGACGCCTGGGCGCTCACGACCATCCGCGACAAACTGCCTGGGCGCCCGCCGGTCGAGCCGTACCTGCACGGCATCACGGAATGGCAGCCGCCGGAGACGCACGTCGCCTGGCGGGCGGAGGTGGAAACGATCACCGGCAACTTACTCGCCGAGCACAAGCCGGCCGACCTGCTCGAAGCATACCCGCTCAAGCCGCACGAACTGCTGAAAGAGCCGAGCTACCGAGCGTTCAAACAGTTCGACGCGATGGCGAAGCGGTTGGCCGGGCGAATCGTTCCGGTCTGGCTGGTGGATGACAACGGCCAGGTAGAAATCCTGACTCTGCGGGAATTGGCCGACAAGGCTGAGAAGGAGCGAATCAACGGAAAGACGGTGATCCTGCCGCCGACTGCCGGCGGGATGGAAGTGGGAATGCTCGACGGTGGCACCGCCACGGCACCGGAAAGCAGTTCGCTCGATGTGGCCGACACCGCCGACCGAATCCGGGTGACGGCGAGGAACGGGGAACTGAGTGCGGAGCAACGGGAACAGGTCAAGGAGTTGCACCTCGTTCGTCGGATCGACTTGGCCTCCGAGGGCGACGACGAGGATGCCGCCGGAGATGCGTGGCTCTGGTTCACCCGCCAGAACGAAGGCGACAAGTCGGCGAAGCTGCCGGTGCTGTGGCAGGTCCATGTCACTGACGTGATTGGCCACGCCGAGCGGATCGTCGGCGGGCTGCCGCTGGACGACCAACTGCGGCGGGCGGTGATCGTGGCGGCCAAGCTGCACGACCACGGCAAGAAACGGAAAGTGTTCCAGACGATGCTGGGAAACACTCGCTACCCGAATTGCTGTCTGGCGAAGTCCGGAAAGAAAGGAGGGCGGGTGAAGGAACAGTACCGTCACGAGTTCGGCTCGCTGCTCGACGTGGAGAAGGAAGCGGACTTCCAGGCTCTCAACGGCGAGCAGAAGGAACTGGTGCTGCACCTGATCGCGGCGCACCACGGGCGGGCGCGCCCGCACTTCCCGACGGACGAAGCGTTCGATCCAGAGCGGCACCAGGCTGACGCCGACCAGTTGGCGGCGGAGGTGCCGCAGCGCTTCGCCCGGCTGCAACGCAAGTACGGACGATGGGGATTGGCGTACCTGGAATCGTTGCTCCGGGCGGCGGACTGGGCGGCCAGCGGCAACCCGTCCGCCTTCGTAGAGGAGGGCGAGTGATGAGCGAGGCGAACATTACGGTGGCGGTGGATCCGACCAATCCCGGCCAGTTCTTCGCCTGCTGTGGTCTGCTGGAGTTGGCCAACCGGCTGTGGCCGGGGGCGGAGGGGTGGTTCAGCGAGACCGGACGGGAGTTCAACCTTGCGTGCGGGGGGGCATTGCGGGAATTGCTGGATAAGCTCGCGGGAGCGAAACTGGAGAGTTCGCTCACTGACGCCGGACTGAAGAGGCTCGGCTCGTTGCTGAGTGCGGCCAAGTCATCTCTCACGACAGATGACGAGGAAGACAAGGAGCGGCTGAGAGCCATGTGGCAGGTGGAACGGGTTCACCTTTCTTCCCCATTCGACCTCTGGATGGATTGGTGGTGGGATGAAGCGTCGGGGGTCAAGTTACTGAAGACCTGGGCAGCCAAACAGTTTGTCCTGGAGATCGCCCGGCCAATGCTGAATGCTGTCGGCAAGACATCGTGGGAAGAGGAATCCCCTTCGCGGTGTCTGGATACCGTCACCAAACTGAATGGACTGCCGTTCTACTTCGACGCCGCGAACAACACTCAGAACACCCCGCGCGATAGCGGGTTCGCGCCAGCGGTGATCAGACAAGCGCCGTCGGATCGGCCGCTGGTCGAACTGCTGACGTTCATCGCCCTACAGCGGTTCCGCCCAGATCGCCCACCCAAGTCGCCGCTGATTCGATACACCCTCTGGCCAGTACCGCTCGCGCCTGTCGTCGCCTCCGTCGCCGTGGCCGGACAACTCGAACTGCCCGGCTGCCGAACGTTCGAGTTCCGAATGCTCTACCGCACCGAGTACATGAAGGCCTTTCTCCCCGCCCTACCTGTTCAAGGAGCCTGACCCATGCCCGACCTCACCCGGTTCGACCACTACCTGACCCACGACGGCCCAGCTGCCTTGGTCCTCCGCGAACCGCTCATGCCGGTGGAGGGGGCTGACGGTGTTGTCTTCCCGGCCACCTTCGCCGCTGGCGACGGGTTCCCTGGCGGATACAACATCGACAGCGACGCCGGCAGGAACGTCGCCTTGATCGACAGCGTCGGCTCGCAGGCGAACCGCATCGAACCCATCTTTCTGGAGGGAGAGTACGCCAAACTCGTCCCGCAGGTGGAAGTGACGGCCGGCGACAGGACGGTGAGCATTCTGGAAGCCGGGCACCGGGCCGGCGATGCGTTGGTGCGGTGCTCGTCGCTCGGCCCGCGGCTGAGGGAGGCGTTTCAGGCGGTGCTGAAAGGGGACGCCACCGACCTGGCGAAGATCGCCCCCACCTCGCTGGTGTTCGGTGTGTGGGACTCGCGCGACACCCAGGCCAAGCTGCCGCGGGTGCTGGCGTCCACTATCCGCGCCTTCGACGTGCGACCGCTCACCCGTGGGGCGGTGTACATCCCGCCGCTGGACTACGCCGAACAGCAGGTGTTCAGCGAGGAAGAGAAACAAAAGGCGGAGGGAGACAACAAGAACCCGCTGGCGAAGCGGGGGTTCGTGCATGTGCCGGCAAGCGGATCGCACGGCGGAGTGATCGCCGACGGCGGCATCCGCCGCGACGCCACGCTCGGTCTCGCTGCCCTGCGGTTGCTACACGCCGGCAAGGACGAGACGAAGACGCTCGCCCTGCGGCGGTACATCCTCGGTCTGGCGCTGGTGGCGTTCACGCACAACCCGTCCGGCTACCTCCGTCAGGGATGCCTGCTCGTGGTGAACCCGGACAAGCCCCGCGAGTGCGTGGAGGTTCTCCCCACCGGCGTGCGAAAGCCGTTCTCCTCCACGCACGCCGACGCGCTCGCCTACGCCAAAGAAGCGGCCAATGGCTTCGGGGTCGGCGCGGACAGCACCGTTCCGTTCGAGCCGGAGAAGGCGAAAGCCGACGTGAAGGGCGAGGGGGACGCGAAGACCAAGCCGAAGAAGGGCGGCAAGAGCAAGACCAAGCCGGGGGAGGAGTCCAATGCGTAACCTCTGCTTTACCTTCCACTTCCTCCAGCCGTACAGTCACGGCCGGGGGGACGGCGACGAACCGGAATGGCCGCCATCGCCACTGCGGATGCTCCAGGCACTCGTGGCGGCGTCTGCCGCCCGATGGAACGAGCGCCAGCGGCTCGACTACGCGGCGCCGGCGCTGACCTGGCTGGTCGAGCGATCGCCGCCCACCATCATCGCGTCGGATGGAACTCTGTCCGACACGCCCTACCGCCTCTATGTCCCAGACAACGTGGCGGACAAAGTGGCGAAGGCGTGGGCCGCCGGGCGAGAAGCGAGCGTCGCGGACTACCGCACCGAGAAGGACGTTCGGCCCATGCATCTCCCCGGCGGCGAGGCGGTTCACTACCTGTACCCACTGCCGCCCGAAGGGTGTCCGCACGAGCAGGTGCTGACGGCCGCCGCCCGCGGCGTCACCCATCTCGGCTGGGGCGTGGACATGGTCGTTGCCGACGCCCGCGTGATCTCCCAGGAGGAGGCCGACAAGCTGCCCGGCCATCGCTGGCGGGAGGTGAAGCACGGTGGCATCCCGTTGCGCGTGCCGATGCCTGGTACGCTGGCCGATCTCATTCAGAAGCACGAAGCGTTCCTCCGCCGACTGTCGGCCGATGGCTTTCGCCCGGTGCCGCCGCTGCGCGTGTTCCGGGTGATTCAGTATCACTCGTCCACCGCCAGGGCCGCCACGGCGGCAACCCACGCGCTGGCCGCGTTCGAGCTGCACCACACCATTGAAGATCAGGAAGCGCATCCCGGTAAGAGTAAGTTTCGACCGTTCCATCACGTCCGCCGCGTGGCCACCGTCGCCGGCATGCTGCGGAACACCGCCGCGGCCGTCGCCGAGCGGATCGGTTGGGATCCGGCCACCATCGCCTCCCGCGTCCTGGGCCACGGCGACGGCGACAACGGCCAGGCAACGTCTCCTGACCGCTTACATTTCCTGCCGCTGCCGAGCATCACGCCCAACGGCGTCAGCGGCATCCGCCGGATCCTGGTTGTCGGCCCGCCAGGGTTCGACCTCGCCCCACTCCGCCGACGGCTCAACGGCGAGGAGTTGCACGACCTGCACTCCAAACAGGCGGTGGCGATGCTGTCCGGCATCCCCACCACGGATCGCAACGTGATGCCCTTCCTTGAACCGGCGACAACGTGGAGCACCGTCACCCCGGTGATCCTGCCGGGGTACGACGACCCGGCGAAGCTGCGGACGCGACGAAAGGCTCCCGCTACAGTCGAAGGGCAGACGCAACGGCTTGCGCACCTTCAAGCCCGCACCCTGCACCTGATCTGGAAGGCATTCCTACAGGCGGGCTGGACCTCCGACGCGCTTGCCGGTGCCGAGGTCGAGTACCGCGCCGTCGGTTGGTTCCGCGGCCTCGATCTGGCCAGAAACTACGACTTGCCCCCGTTGCGGTTCCCCCGCTACCACCTCCGCATCCGGTTCGCCCGGCCGGTCCAAGGTCCACTGGCAGTCGGCGGGGGGCGTTGGCGTGGGCTGGGCCTGTTCGCGAAAGAAGCGTGACCGTGGCGCGTCATTGCGGCAAGGCGGAATTCGTGTAACGCACAGGAGGAGTTCGACCAAAGCACAGCAGACGGCGTTCGCAGGACGCAGCGCTCCCTACCCGACGCTCAGGAGAGGACCGATGCGCATCATTCACACTGCCGACTGGCATCTCTGCGACTGGCTCCGCCAGGTCAACCGCACGGGCGATCTCCAGGCCCGCGTCGAGGTCGTCGCGGACTTGTGCGAGGAACACCGGGCGGACGCGCTCCTGATCGCCGGCGACCTGTTCTCCGAGCAAGCCTCGGTCGAGGACATGACGCTGGCCCTGACACACCTCCACGAGGTGTTCGCCCCGTTCTTCGCCCGCGGCGGGACGATCCTCGCCATCACCGGGAACCACGACAGGGAGACCCGCATCGAGATGCTGCGAGCCGGGATGCACCTCGCCGCCCCGGCCGCGGGAAGCCGCCAGTTCCTGCCCGGCCGCGCGTACCTGCTCAACCGACCCTACTTCGGTACGTTTCAGACCGCCGCTGGCGAGCGCGTCCAGGTCGTGCTGATCCCGTACCCGACGGCGAGCCGGTACGCCGAACAGGGTGACGCGTTCCGGTCCAAGGACGAGGAGAACCGCGTCCTGCACGGGCGCGTGGCCGAGGAGATCCAGTTCGCCGGCAACCACAAGGAGTTCGACCAGGCCTTGCCGACGATCCTGGCGGCGCACCTGCACGTCCGCGGGGCGGAGGTGCATTCGCTCTATAAACTCACGGAGCGGGACGACGTGGTGTTTGACACCGGCTTCCTGCCGACCGCCTGGGCCTACGTCGGGCTCGGTCACATCCACAAGCCCCAGTGCCTCGGCGGGATGCACCACGTCCGCTACCCCGGGAGCCTCGATCGGCTCGACTTCGCCGAGCGCGCCGACGACAAGGGCGTCGTGCTGCTCGACCTCGGACCGACCGGGCTGCGCTGCGAGCCCGTCTGGTTCCCGATCGCCGCCACCCCGATGCGCGACGTCACCATCGCGGACGCCGTGGCCGAATTGCCCACGATTGCCGAGCGGTATCCGGACCGGGAGACGACCGTCGTCCGCGTCCGTGTGACCCACAACCCGGCCGGCCCGAGCCGGCATGAGATCACCCAGGAACTCCGGCGCCTCTTCCCGCGCCACGCGGAGATCGCCTGGATCACCCCGGACTCCCCAGCCGGCAAGGCCGCGGCGAGCGGGTTCACGCCGCAGTCGGATTACCAGACGACCATCCGCGATTTCCTGACCAAGAGCCTGGACGGCGACCCGGACAAGGACGCGGTCATGGCGCTCGCCGAACGGTTCCTCACCCCGGAGGCCGCGCCATGATCCCGAAACGCATCGAACTGGAGAACTTCCTGAGTTTCGGCAAGCCGGCAGTGGCGTTCACGTTCACCGACGACGAGCCGCTGTGGGCTCTGTGCGGGAAGAACGGGGTCGGCAAGTCCGCCGTGTTCGACGGCATTACCTACGCGCTGTACGGCGAGCACCGCGGCGGCACCCAGAAGGCCGAGCAGCTGATCCGGCACGGGGCGAACGGGTTCCGGATCGTGCTGGAATTCGAGTTCGCTGGCGTCGAGTACCGGATCACCCGGGTCCGGGCGGGACGGACCGCGCAGAAGGTGGAGCGCCGCATCGACGGCGAGTGGGAGGCGGTCCCCGGTGTGAACTCTGCGGCGGATGTCAAAGCCTGGGTCGAGAAGACGCTCGGGCTCGGGTACAAGGCGTTCACCTCGTCCGCCCTGCTCCGCCAGGGCGAAGCGGACAAGCTGTTCTCGGCCAGCCGGGACGAGCGCATCGCCGTCCTCAAGGGCATCATCGGCTTCGAGCGGTTCGAGGAGGTCTCCGGGCGGGTCCACGCGGCGACCCTCAGCCGCGGCAACACGCTCGACACGCTGCGGCGGCAGCTCGGCGCCTTGGTCGCGGTCACGCCGGAGGAACTGGCTGCCGCCGAGGCCGCCGTCACCACCGAGGAGCAGAAGCGAGCCGAAGCCCAGACAGCCCCAGCCGACCTCGCGGAGCGTCTCGCGCGGGCCGAAGCCGACGAGAAGGCCACGGGAGAAACCAAGCAGGCGGCGTCGGGGGAGCTGGCTGCCGCCGCTGCCCTCCTGAAGCAAGCGCAAGACCGGCGTGATCGGTTCGCCGATGTCGCGGTCGGCGTGACCTGTTCCCAGTGCGGCCAACTGGTGGATGAGGCGCATGCGGCCAAGGAGCGCGCCCGCCTCGCTGACGCCGACGGCCTGCGCGCCCTCGTCGCCGAGTTGGACCGGCTGCAGTCGTCCGGCGTGGCGGCTCGGTTTGACTTGTTGCGGCAGGACGACGAGAAGCGCGCCGAGTGGTCGGAGCAGCTCCAGACCGTGCGGGCCGAGATCGATCGCATCCCGGCCGAAGCCCGGATACCGGTGACGGAGGCCGAGCGCCGCCAGGCCGAGGCGAAAGCGCTGTGGGACGCAGCGAACGCCGCCCGGGACACGGCGGTGCGAACGCGGGACGGACTCCAATCCCGCGCGGAGCAGCATCAGGGCTTGACGGCCCAGCTGCGGACTGCCGAGCGGGAGCACGACCTGCACAAGAAGCTGGACAACCTCCTCGGCCAAAACGAGCTGCAGCGGGAACTCGTCCGCGACGCCGAGCAGCAGATCGTGGGGCTGGCGAACGACACGTTGCAGCACCTCTCGGACGGCGACCTTTCGGTGGAGCAGGACGACGAGGCCGCGGGCCGGGACGACAAGGCGTTCGCCCTGCGCGTGCGGCGGGCCGGCGACCCGCTCCCCATCGGGGTGCTGTTCCTGTCGGGAAGCCAGAAGTTCCGGGTCGCGGTTTCGGTGGCGCTCGCGGTCGGCCGCTTCGCCAGCGGACGCGCCAGGCCACTCGAAGCCGTCATCATCGACGAGGGCTTCGGCAGCCTCGACAAGGACGGCCTGCGGGCCACAGCCTGAGGGCTTTGCACGGGCCAGCTCTGAGCAACGAATGAATCTACAAATGATGCCCATCCCGAAGATCGAACCCGGTCGTCCGGCCGTCGTCCTGGCGCCGATGGACGGCGTCACCGACCCGGCGATGCGCGCGTTGCTGTCGGAGCTGGGCGGACTCACCTTTTGCGTGTCGGAGTTCGTGCGCGTCAGTCAGACGGTGCCCGGGGTAAAGGTGTTCCGCCAGACCGTGCCGGAACTCGCGACCGGCGGCTGCACCCAGGCGGGGTTGCCAGTGCAGGTCCAGCTCCTCGGCGGCGACCCGGACCGCGTCGCCGCGGCGGCCCTCGTCGCGGTACGGGCCGGCGCCCAGGCGGTGGACCTCAACTTCGGGTGCCCGGCCAAAACGGTCAACCGTCACGACGGCGGCGCCACGCTGCTTCAACATCCGGACCGCCTCCACGCCATCGTCGCCACCGTGCGCGCCGCCGTGCCCGCCCACGTCCCGGTCAGCGCCAAGCTGCGCCTCGGCTGGGAGGATATGAACGCGATCCACGTCAACGCCGAGCGCGCCGCGGCGGGGGGCGCCGACTGGATCACCGTCCACGCTCGGACCAAGTCCCAGGGCTACCGTCCGCCGGCCTACTGGCAACCGCTCGGCGCGGTCCGGGCGCGGCTGGGGATCCCTGTCGTCGCCAACGGTGAAATCTGGACGGTCGAGGATCTGAAGCGCTGCCGCGACGTGACCGGGTGCGCGCATTTCATGCTCGGCCGCGGCGCTGTCGCGGACCCGACGCTGGCGCAGGCCGCGGCGTGGGAGCTGGGCGTCCCCGGCGCGCGGTCTGTCGCGGCCGTGACGAAAACGCCGGCCTGGTGGCTGGGGTTGCTCGAACGCTTCGCCGCGTTGAGCGCTGCGTTCGGGCGGCCGCCGCGACCGATCGCCTGCCGGATCAAGCAGTGGCTGCACCTGGCCGACCGCGCCGGCGGGTTGTCCTGGTTCGACGCGGTCAAGCGGATAGATGGCCTGACGGAGTTGCTGGATCGCATCCGCGCGCTGGCCGCCTCCCCGCTCACTGCTGTCGATGAACCGGCGTATCCGCGAAGCGCCGCAGCGCCGAACGGTTCCACAATCCTGCTGGGCCTGTCGCCGTCCTCTCCTGCGCGGCTCCGCCCGCAGGGGAAGCGCTGAAGACCTGGCCCACGGGTCGTGGTCCGTGGGCTTTCAGACGCCCTGTCCTCTCACCCTCTCCTTTGGCCCTTGCTCCAGATCCTGAATCGATTTTGTCCGCGCGGGCCTCTAACGTGGTACGAGGCGCCTGGCCCGACCGCCTCGGAGCGGGGCCGGAACCCGGGCTCCCGGGCGGCCGCGTTGCTCGCGCCGGGAGCCAAACCTATAATCTCGGGGAGTGGTTCCCCACCACGTCCTTCCGGTGCGGGGGACGGGACTCTTGAGCGCGAAAGGAACGAACACATGGCCGGTAGGAACGTCCTGGAGTTTACCAGCGAGAACTGGGACCGCGAGGTCGAGCAGAGTACCATCCCTGTCGTCGTCGATTTCTGGGCGCCGTGGTGCGGGCCGTGTCGCCTTCTCGGGCCGACCATCGACAAGCTCGCCGACCAGTACGTCGGTCGCGTCAAGGTGGGCAAGCTGAACGTGGACGATGCGCAGGACATCGCCACCAAATTCGGCGTGACGAGCATTCCGCGGGTGCTCATCTTCAAGGGCGGCGACAGGCCGCGCAAGAGCTTCGTCGGCGTGCAGTCGGAGGGCGCCCTCGCCTCGGCGATCGACGGCGTCCTGCAGGACTGAGACGGGATTACGTTGGCTGCACTCGATGCCGCTTGCAGCCTGGTGCAGGTGCAAGGAGGCGGGTGTGCCACGGGTTCCTGGCAAGCCCACGGGGCGCCACCCGTGGGCTTGCCAGGCAAAACTCCGCAGGAGGGGGCTCCGGCCCCCTCCTGCAGTTTTGAAAGTCTCAACTTTGTGAGCGCTGCTGCCGATAAGGGGGGAGTACCGCGGATCCCGCCTTCGAGGGCAGCAGGGATGGAACCGACTCACGATCCATCGCCCGACCCTGGCCCCACCCCGGCGCCAGGGGGGGAGCTGGTGGTGCAAACCGGCCGCCACCAGGGCGCGCGCCGCCCTCTCGCCGACCCGCTCACCTTTCTCGGCAGGGCTCCGGGCTGCGACGTCCGCGTCAACGTCGAGGGAGTAAACCCCCTGCATTGCCTGATCGCCCGCGGGCCGGCGGGCCTCGTCCTGCGCGACCTCGACACCGAACACGGCACTCTGGTGAACGGCCAGCCGGTCACGACCTGTACCCTTCGGGAGGGAGATCTTATCGCCGTTGGTGCGTTTCAGTTCCGCGTCCATCTGCCGGCCGGGCCGGCGGAAGACCAGGGGAATGGGGCGACCGAGGCGGAGAAGGAAGCGCTGCGCATCCAGGCGGCGGCGGTGGTCGCCCAGCAGGCTGCCCTCGCCGAGGCGGAGGAGCGCATCCGGCAGCGCCGCGGCACCCTCGAACAGCAGGAGGGCCAGCTCGCGGACCATCTGGAGGAGAAGCGTCGGCGCCTGGTCCAGCTCACCGAACACGCCCAGGCTGCCCGCGCCGCCGTCCAGAAGGAGCGGGCCGAGTACGACCGGCACGTCGCGAAGGTGACCTCGGACCTCAACGAGGCTCAGCGGGAACTCCTGGAAAGCCAGCAGAAGACCCAGGTCGAGCGTGAGCGCCTGCTCGATCTGCGCCGGCGGATGAGACTGCGCTGGCACCGCCACTGGATGGCCGAGCGTGCCGCCGTCGGCCGGCGCGAGGAACAGCTCACGACCGACCGCCGTGCCCTGGAGAAGGACGCGGCACAGCTGCAGCTGGACCGGGCCGACCTCCGTCAGGTCCAGCTGCGTTTCAACGGCGAGGCGGAGGTGGGCAAGCGCCAGCTCCAGGCGGACCGCGATGCGCTTGCCCAGGACCGGGTCCGCTGGGAGGTGCAGCGCGCCCGCGAGCAGGAAGATCTGGCGCAGCGCGAGCGCGCCGTGGCCCAGCGCGCCGCCGCCCTGGCCGACACCGAGCGCCGGCTGGACGACGAGAAGTACCGTTGGGAGAAGGCGCGCGGGCGGCTGATCCGCGAGGCCGAGGGACTCGACGCGCGCATCCGTAACCAGCGCCGCAAGAGCATCGACCAGCAGCAGGAGATCCTGCAGCTGGAGGCCCGTCTGCGCGGGCTGCACGCGGCCGTCGCAGAGCCGTCTGGCCAGCCCCCGGCAGTCGGAGGGCGGCCGGCGCCGGAGGGATCCATCCCGGTGACGGTCGTGACGGTCGTTCCCGGAACCTTTCCCCCCGGCCCTGATCTCCCGATCGTCAACTCAGGGAACGAGCAGGCGCACCTCGCGGAGTCCGAGAGAACGATCGCGCGTCGGGCGACGGCACTGATCCGGCTCGCGGAGGATCTGGCAGACCAGCGACTGCTGCTCGTCGAACAGTGGGAACGGCTGGCTCGTATTCACGAGGGGTGGCACGAGGAGCGGCAGACCGTCCAGGCCGCGGTCGAGGCATTCACCCGCGCACTGCCCGCCGAGGAGGAGACCCTGGCCGCGCGCCGCCAGGCGGTCGAGGCAGCCGAGGCGAGTCTGCGGTGCCGGCACCAGGAAACCGCGAAGCTGCGCCACCACCTCGAGGGATGGAGCGCCCGCCTGCGCATCCGGGAGGCGACCTGGGAGAGCGAACGTGACCGCCTCCTCACCGACGTGCGCAGCCGCGAACAACTCGCCGAGAAACACCTGACCGCCCTGGTCGAGTTGCGGCGCCGCTGGGCCAAACGGCGGCGGCAGGAACTGGATGTGGTCCGGACCGAGCGCGGCGCGTGCGAGCGCTTGCGCCAGGAATGCGCGACGCTCCGCCAGGATCTGTGGAAGCACAGCACCGCGCTGGAGGAGGAGCGGCGCGGACTGGCCGAGCGAGCCCTCGCGCTGGAGCAGTACCGGCAGGAGTTCGCGATCCGGATGGGCGATGGGGCGGCAGCCGAGCGCCGGGTGGATCGGCTGCGCCGCAAGTGGGTCGCCCAGAACGCCAACCTGGTGCGGGCGACGGCGGCCGAGCGGCAGATTCTGCGCGAGGAGATCGCGCGCCTGGAGGACCAGCACCTCACTCTGAACAAGCAGATGGAGGCTCTGGCGGTCCGCGAGGCGCACCTGATTCAACGGCAGACGGCGTGGGAGGAGGCCCAGGCTCTCGCCGACGCCCGACAGGGCAAGCTGCAGCAGCAGCTGCAGAGCATGCAAGCCCAGCGCGATCGGTATGCCCTGCACCTGCGCGAGTTGCAGGATGAGGTCGAACGCATCGCCCGCGTCCTCCTGGAGGAACCGGATGCCCCGCCCCGCCCGTCCGGCCAGGCGGCGTAAGAGAGACGAACACCGGGAGGCGTCCGGCCCACGTTGACGGTTGTCGCCGCGAGCCGTTAGAATTGCATGGTGTCCGGATGACCCAACGGCGCCGCTCGCAGGCGCCACCCACTGACTCACCCCCCGACCCCTGAGCCGAACGATGTCCGCCGACCCGGCCGGAAATAGTGGACGACGCGCCCTCCGCATCGGCAAGTACGAGGTGCTCAACCACATCGCGACCGGGGGCATGGGGGCGGTCTACCGGGCGATCGATACCGACCTCAAGCGCGAGGTCGCTCTCAAGGTTCTCCCTCCCGAACTGGCGATCAAGCCCATCGTGCTCGAGCGGTTCCGCCGCGAGGCGCGCACCGCCGCCAAGCTCCGCCACGAGAACATCGTCGCCATCTACGAGTTCGGCGAGTTCGCCGGCACGTACTTCCTCGCCCTCGAGTTTGTGGACGGTATCGACCTGCACGAGTACATCGCGCGCCGCAACCGGCTGAGCCCGGAGAAGGCGGTGCGCCTGCTGATCCAGGCCGCCCGCGCCCTCGTCCACGCCCACGAACACAGCGTCGTCCACCGCGACATCAAGCCGTCGAACTTCCTCGTCACGCGCAAGAACGGCGCGACGCTGCTAAAGCTGACCGACCTCGGCCTGGCGCGGGAGACGAACGACGACGAGTTCCGGGTGACGCGCGACGGGACGACCGTCGGCACCGTGGACTACATGGCTCCGGAGCAGGCTCGCAACGCGGCCGCGGCCGACATCCGCAGCGACATCTACTCCCTCGGCTGCACGTTCTACCACATGCTCGCCGGCCACTGTCCGTACCCCGAGGGCAGCCTGACCGAGCGCATCTACAAGCACGTCGAGGCCAAGGTGCCGGACATCCGTCAGGTCGCCCCCGCCGTGCCCGAGGGGCTGGTGGCGATCCTGGCCCGGATGCTGGCGAAGAAGCCGGAGGACCGCTACCAGACACCGGAAGAGCTGCTGAAGGATCTGGAAGACCCGCGGGTGATCGCCGGCACCGCCCCGGCCAGGAGCGACGCCGAACTGGAGATCCGCCTCGTCGAGGACAACGAAGCGCCCATCCTGCCGCCGGTGCTCCCGCCCGCGCCGCTCCCGCCGGTGCAGTCCCCGCCTGCGCAGCCCCCGGCAGCGCGACCGCCGTCCTCGACCGCGCGCCCCCGTGCCCGGCCCCCGAGCACGCCCGCCGAACCGTCGCGTACAGTCCTCCCCCCGGAGCCGGTCGTCGAGCTGCCGGGCCGGCGGAAGCGGTTCCGCGACGAGGACGACCTGGCCTCCCCCCACGCCGTCACCGCCACGACCAACCGACGCGTCGGCGCCGAGAGGGACACACCCAGGCGCCGCAAGCGCTCCGCGCAGTCCGGTCTTCCCCGGTGGTGGCCGTTCGCCCTGGGCGGGGCCGTGTTGCTCGTCGGCGCGATCGTGGCTCTGGTAGTGTTCGGCGGGTCTGACGAGGAGCCGCCGGTCCGGGCCGGCACCGACGGGGGGCGGAAGGGCGGCGGTCCCGCGAAGGTGAAGAACGCGCCCACCGACGCGAACAAGGAAGGCGACAAGGGCCGTCCCGGGGACGGGAGCGCGCGCGGACCTGACCGGGAAGCGGAGGTCGCCCGCCTCCGGGCCGAGTTCGAGGGAGCGCTCGCCAATTTCCCCGAACCGTCCGACGAGTTAATGGTGCTCCGGGTCAGCCGGACTCTGTCCGGCGAGCCGAACACCTTCCGGTCGTTGAAGGAGGCGGTGGCGCAGGCGCCGAAGGGTCGGCACAGCGTTATCGAGATCCACGACAACGGCCCGCTGTTCGAGTCGGCCCTCGCCCTGCCGGCCGGGACCACCCTGACGATCCGGGCTGGCACCGGGTTCCGCCCGCTGCTCGCGTGGGAGGGCGGCGGCGAGCGCTTTCTCGCGGTCGCGGACGGGTCGCTGTTCCTCAGTGGCCTCGACGTGGTGATGAAGCAACCGAACGAGGGTGCCGGACAGCCGGCGGTGCTGTTCGATGTGTCCGGCGGGGACGTCGCGGCTCGGGACTGCACGTTCGGGATCGCCGGCCGATCGCCGCACGGGGCGCGCGTCCTCCAGGTCGGGGGGACGCGACAGCCGGCGCGGTGTCGGCTGAGCCGGTGCCTCGTCCGCGGCGGAGACGCGACCGCGCTGGTACTCCGGGGAGCCGGCGGCGAGGTGCTGCTCGACGGCAGCCTGATCGCCGGCGGCGCGCGGCCCGTGCTCGACGTGGCGGCCGCCGCGGACGCCACCTGGACGGTGCGCGTCGTGCGCTCGACCCTGGTCGGGGACAAAAACCTGCTCTCCCTGGCGCCCGCCGGCAAGGGCGGCGCGCCGGCCCTCCGCTGGCTCGGCTGGGACGCTCTCCTGGGGCGGGTTGGCGGCGGCGCGGAGTCCGCCATGGTCCGCCTGGTCGATGGGGCCGGCACGGCGCAGATGACGTGGCGAGCCGTGAACTGCGTGTACGCCGGCTGGCCGCAGCTGCTGCACGGCGGGGGCAGGGAGATCGCCGGGACAGAGGACAGCGTTTGGCGCGCCGTGTGGGGCTACACCGAGGGCGACCGGAGCCTGCCCGGAGCGTGGTCGAAGGGCCTGCCGGGACTCGTCGAGGAGGCGCCCATCAGCGCGTTCAATCCGGCTGGCACACCGGACTTCCCGACAGCGATGGGCGGGGCCGGGCCGGTCGGGTGTGATCTGAAGGCGCTGCCGCGGGGCCGGACCGCGTGGCTGGGGCTGACCTTTGACCCGTTCATCCCCCTGCCGCTGACGTCGCCCAGCGACGAGGGGCCGCCCGAGATCCCGGCGCCCGGCGACGGCCGTTACCACGGCGAGCGCGTGGTGTGGACGCCGGGCAAGCCGGTGGACCTGGGGCAACTGCTGCGCGCCCGCCTGCAGGACAAAAGCCCGGGGCCGAAGGTGGTGCTGCGCCTGGCCGGGAGCGGCGAGCAGCCGACCAGCCCGATCCAGGTCCGCGGCGCGGACCTGGTCCTGTACTTCGAGGCACCGGAGGGGAACGCGGCCCCGCTGTCCCTGACGCCCAACCCGGCCACGTGCGCCGACCGCCCGGCCCTGATCGAGGTGGACGGCGGGGGGCTGGAGATGACGCGGGCGCACCTGACGTTCCGCAACTCGTCCCTGACACCGATGCCGGTGCGCCTGGTGCGCGTCCACGGCGGAAGCCTGCGGCTGTTCGGCTGCCGGTTCGTTGGCCCGCTGGGGAAGGCGCCGCCGGGATACCTGGAGGCGATCCGGTTCGACGGTTCGGGGAAGGAGGAGGCGGCGGCGGCATTCACCTGCGCCCTGAGCCATTGCGTCCTGCTGTCCGGCAAGGCCGGGGTGCGCGTCCAGGGGACCGGGGTCCGGCTGCTGCTGGACCAGTGCGTAGTGGCGGCTGGTGACGGCATCGTCCTCGCTCCCGGGGCGGCGAAGGCGCGGCTGAACGTTCACGCCGCCCTGACCCGGACCACCTGCGCCATGATGCGGAGCCTGCTCCGACTGGAGGACGCCCCGAAGCTGCCGCCGGAGGTCGAGCCGGTCGTCGTCCAGGCCGACGCCTGCCTGTTCCTCGATCCGTTCACCGAGGCGCCGCGGCGGTCGGCGCTGCTGCGGTACGAGGGGAACGCGCTGGCGCGCGGGCTCCTGGTGTGGCAGGGGAAGGGGAACGGCTACGACGAGCGGCGGCTGCAGGCTTACGCGGTGCCCGACGCGGACCTAACTCCGGCTCGGCAGGCGCACGCGATGTGGGCGCGGCTGTGGGGCCAGGCCGGGGAGCAGCAGCCGATCCCGGTGCAGTGGCCGGCCACCGCGCAGTGGACGTTCAGTCTCGACCGGCCAGCCCTCGACCGCATGCGCCCACCGCAGGGACGGACCGGCGTGGGCGCGGATCCGACCCTGCTCAAGGGCGCTGGCGTGCCGTAGCGCCGCGTGCTTTCTCTCAGAGTCTGTGCGGGAACCTCTCCCCCCGGCCCCCTTCCCTGCGAGGAGAGGAGGCCGGGGGGAGAGGTTTGTGCACAGGCTCTCAGGGGACTCGGGCCATCGGCTCGGGCAGGCGCAGCACCCGGCGCACGAACCGTGCCACCGTACGGCCGACGCGCACCAGCCAGTCGCCCTCGCTCGGGACCAGCGGCGGGAAGCGGTCCGCCAGGTTCGGCCGAAACATCAGCAGCATGAACAGCGGCAGATACCAGAGAACGTAAATCCCACCCTGGTCCGCATACCAGAACTGAATGCCGATCAGCACCGCAGCCGACAGCGCGATGATGTGCGCCAGGTTCTTCGGCGACGGCCAGAAGACGGTCGTCAGAACGAACGCCAGGTAGCCGATGAACACCGGGATGCGGTACGCCCAGTGCGTCCCCTTCCACAGACCCTCCGCGTTCGGCACCTTCCACGGCTGCCAGTCGGACGCCGCGATCGTTTCGCCCACCAGGCGGCCGAGGTCCGGCCGGCAGTACAGGATCAGGACCGTCACCCCGATCGTCAGGGCGGCCGTCAGGAAGAAGGCGGTCGCGAATCGGCCCGCTCCGCGCCGCCAGTAGAAGCTGACCCACAGCGGCAGGAGCAGGACCGGGAAGTAGATCGTTCCGGCCGCCAGACCGAGGAGGATGCCCGCCAGGGCCGGTCGGCGGTACGCCGCCAACGCCCACACCACCAGCGCCGTCGGCCAGACATGGTGCAGCTGGCCGACAAAGTGGCCGGTGTACGGCAGCATCAGGTAAAAGGTCGCGGCCGCCATCCCTGCCTGGGCATCCTGGAAGTGCCGGCACCCGATCACCACCAGCCCGGCGATGACCGCCAGGTGACACAGAACTGCCAGGGACCGCATCACCCACCACGGGAATGGCCGCTGAACGATCTGCAGAGCAGCCGGTTCCTTGCCCGCCTTGCCGCCCTTCTCCGGCGTACTCAGGCGGGCCGCGGCGGCGCTGGGGGGTGCCGGTTCGGCAGGGTCGGCGGGAACGTCCGGGCGGCGGAACGCGACGGCCACCAGGCAGACGAACAGAGCCCCACCCAGCCAGGCGAGGCCGCCAAAGTTGAGGTTGGGCACCAGGGCCGGCCGGCGCACGAGGGCCAGGTCGAACAGACAGCGCACCAGCAGGTACGCGGACCCGCACAGCAGCCAGAGATAGCCGAGCCACAGCAGGCCGGTGGGGGCCAGTTCGACGGCCCGGGCTAGCCCGCCGACGCTGCTGATCCCGGCGGCGGGGACGGTCAGGATGCCGGCGCCGGCGGCGCCGAGGATGGACGCGGCGACCGTCGCCGGGTGTTTCTCGGGAGGGGGGGAGCCGGGCCGGGCCTCCTGCAGCAGCAGCAGGCCGGGGACGAGGAGGAAGACCGTCACCACGTCCCAGTTGCGCACGCTCAGCAGGCGCGCGAACTTGAAGAACAGCGCCACCGCCAGCAGGAACGAGAAATAGAACCAGGTAGTGGCGTTGGGTAAGTTGAACTCGAAGAAGAGCGAAGCCGACACCATCATCGTCCCATTTGCAGCGGGTCGTAAAAGTCCTGATTTAACCCCGGCCCGTGCGACCGTCAAGGGGCCGAGGCGTTCCCAGCGCCGACCGGACCGGAGTCGGCTGGCCAGAACGCCGTTGTTGCTTCCCGCGAGATGCTGGCGAGCCTTGGGAGATTGAGGTGATTATACCGAACCTGGAGGTGGCGTCACGCGAAAAGATGGGAGAAAACCGTGCCGAAAGGCGAGCGGACGAGAAGAGGGGTAGCGAGTTTGAGGGATGTGGCGGCTACCAGCCGCGCGCGCCAGCGGGCGGTCGGCCCTACTCGCTGGCGCGCGGCTGGTAATTAGCCCTCGCCGCCGAGGTCGATCCAGAAGCTCTCCCAGTTGTGCCCGCCCAGGTCGTTGGCATCAAACGGCAGGCCGCCCTGTCCGGTCGCTTCCGGCTCAGGGTACGAAGGGTGGGTAAAGTCGGCCGACGCGCCCCGGAGAGACTCCGCCGTGAACCGATTGTGGTGATTGCTCTTCAAGGAAAACCTCCTTCGCTCTTCGGGGTTGGTGGCCCACCTACGGGATGAACCACGGTCATCGCTACATCAGGATTGTCCTCATCGATACATCATGACCGTCCGCCAGTTGGACGCCTGGCCGCGCCGGTAGCGCCAGGCGGCCTGACTGGTCATCGGGTCGGCGGTCCGGGCCGTGGAACGCGCCTGGGCAGCGCGCGGGGCGGGGCGGGGCGCCCGTTCTGCCGTAAACCAGCCGGCCTGCGCCATGCAGATACCGCTGAACGCGAGACTGAGAATCGTGACGAAGAAAAGATTGCGCCGCTTCATGACTGGCTCCTTTTCCCTTGCCGCCGCATCCTGCGGCGGACCTCCGCCCAGGGGGCAAAGGATACATCGTTGCATTGAGGCGTCGGAACGCACCCGGATACAAGCAATCCCGGTGCCCAGGTGTCCCGGGAGGACATTTTTTCCGCCTAACACCTCGCAAGTGAAGGCAGAACAGGTTGTTAGAAAATGCCGAAGGAAGTGACTGGCCGTACTGGGCGATGCAGTGTACGGACTTTTTTTACAATCGGTCAAGATCAATTTACAACGAGCCGGCGGTCGGCGAAAAAGTTACTCTTCGGCGTCTGCACCAGCAGCGAGGTAGTTTACCGCATCGAGGCGGCGTGCGGAACCCCTTTCAGGAGAGCGGGTCGCGTTCGCGCCGACTCGCCCACACTTCCAGTTCCGCCCACCTCGTCTGGAGGATGGCGGCCAGTTCTTCCACCCCACAGCGTTCCGTGGCGTAGTGCCCCGGCAAGATCAGTCCCACTCCCTGCGCCTCGGCCGTCAAACAATCGTGAAAACGGACCTCTCCTGTCAGAAATACGTCTGCGCGAGCGCGCACCGCGTCGGCTAAAAACTCGCCCGCCGCGCCACACGCTACCCCGACGCGCTCGACGGGCCGTGTCGGGTCGCCGACCGTCTGCACCAGCGCGACCCGCAGCGCCGACCTGACCGCCTGCGCCAATTCCGCCAGTGACACCGGACGGGCAAGGCGGCCGAAGCGCCCCTCGCCGGCCGGGGCCGGCGAGGGGCGCAGTGGGTAGACGTCGTATGCCGGCTCCTCGTAGGAGTGGGCGCGGCGCATGGCGGCGACAGCCTGCTCCACGCGCCCCTCCGGACAGACGGCCTCGAGGCGCCATTCGCTGACCTCCTCGCGCCGCCCCTTCTGGCCGACGGCTGGGTTGGTCGCGTCGGACCCGAAGAAGGTGCCGGTGCCGGCGAGGCGGAAACTGCACTCGCTGTACTGGCCGATCTGCCCGGCCCCGGCGGCGAACAGGGCGTCGCTGACGGAGGCGAGATCCTTGTCGGGGACGAAGACAACGATCTTGCACTGTCCGGCCGCGGCGCGGCGGCGCAGCGGCCTCACGTCGGTCAGTCCCAGGCGGCGGGCGAGGATGTCGTTGATGCCGCCGGGAGCGTTGTCGAACGCCGTGTGCGGGCTGTAGACCGCGACCCCATGCCCGATGAGCGACAGTAGCATGCGCCCCTCGGGGGTGGCGGCGGTCAGCCGTTTGACGGCACGGAAGAGGATCGGGTGATGCGTCACGATGAGTTGCACGCCTGACTCAACGGCCTCGGCGGCGCTGTCGGGAGTGACGGTCAGGCAGGTCATGACGCGCCGCGCCGTGGCGGTCGGGTCGCCGAGGAGCAGGCCGACGTTGTCCCAGTCGGCGGCGAGTTCCAGCGGGGCGAGTTCCTTGAGGTGGTCGGTAATCTCGGCGACGGTGGTCATGGGTGGTCCTCGCGGGCGGCGTCGTGCAATCCCAGGGGAGTTGATGTGCATGGTATGGCCGGACCCACGGGTGGCGCCTCGTGGGGCAGGCTTCGGGCAGGGATCGCCTGGACAGGGACAACGGCTTGTCCGAGGCCGAAGCGCAAGCGCGGGGCGAGACGCGCGCCCGTCGCTGGCGCTCCGGGTTGGTCCGCCGGCGCCGGCACGCTTCAAGCGTCGATGACGATGACGGTGACGTTGTCGTCCCCGCCGGCCGCGTTCGCCGCCGCCACCAGCCGCTCACAACTCTGGCGCGGCGACAGTTCCCGGTCCAGCAGCGGGCGCAGCGCCTCGTCCTTCACCTGCTCCGTCAGCCCGTCGCTGCACAGCAGCAGCCGGTCGCCCGAGAGCAGGTCCACGGACCGGACGTGTACCTCGGCCGAACCGGCCATGCCAGCGTAGCGGGTCGGCCCGCCGTTACTGCGGCCCTTCGCCTCCTCGGCCGTGAGCCAGCCCAGATCGACCAGGCGCTGCACGAACGAGTGGTCGCGCGTCAGCCGTTCCAGCTGGCCCGCGCGGAGCAGGTACGCGCGGCTGTCGCCCAGGTGGGCGATCAGCGCGTGCCGGCCCCGGACCAGGGCCAGGACCACCGTCGCGCCGAGCATGTCGAGGCGCCGCCCTCGCTCGTGGCGGACCTTCTCGCTCACCGCCGCGACTGCCCGGCCAACGGCCTGCGCGGCCCGGTCGGCGGTCGGGGAAGGCACGCCCGCGAGCGCCTCGCGCAGCGCGGCGGGCAGGGCGTCCACGACCAACTGCGGGGAGACAGCCTCCGCCATCCCGTCGGAAATAACGAACAGGCCCAGCTCGAGGTCGATCTGCCAGCGGTCCTGGTTCTCGTCGTGGGTTCGCCCCGGGTCACTCAAAGCGGCGTGGTGGCTTTTTTTCACGGTGGCCTGCCCTCCCTTGTTAGCACTTTCGGCAAAGCGTTCCCCGGCCGCAAGCACAATCGCTCCCACACCGTTGCGATCTTCGGCCCGGTGGACTATTCTTGGCGGCGGTAGCGGTCGTTACATCTGGCGCAGGTTCGTGCCAGGCAATGTGAAGGGACGAACGACCAACCCGCCGGCTCCCGGCGCACCCCCCGCTCACAGAAAGGTTCCGTCGCTCATGCCACCGCGCATCCTCATTCTGTCCGCGTCCGTCGGCGCCGGTCACCTGCGAGCCGCCGAGGCCGTCGAGGCGGCCCTCCGCCAGCTCGCGCCGGAGGCGCACGTCACGAACCTCGACGTCCTCGACATGACCAACCGCCTGTTCCGGCGCTTCTACGCCAAATCGTATCTGAATCTGGTGAACAGCGCCCCGTACCTGCTTGGCCACTTCTACGACGCCCTCGACAGGCCGAGCAGGTCCGGCAAGAACCGTGGCGATCGCTTCCGGTTGATGATGGAGAAGCTCAACCTCGGCAAGTTCATCCGGTTCCTGCAGGCGGAGTCGTGGGATCTCGTCATCAACACCCACTTCCTGCCGGCGGAGATCATCGCCAACCTGCGCAGGCACGGCCGGCTGGCAGTGCCGCAGGCGACGGTCACGACCGACTTCGAGACGCACCGGCTGTGGGTGAATCAGCCGTGCGACCGCTACTTCACCGCCACGGAGGAGGGCCGGATCCACCTCCAGACGTGGGGCGTGCCGGCGTCGGCCACAGTCGCGACCGGGATCCCGATCCTGCCGGCGTTCGGGCTCCCGAAGGACCGGGCCGCCCTGCTGAGCAAGCACGGTCTGGCCGCGGACCGGCGGGTCGTGCTGCAGATGGCGGGCGGGTTCGGGGTCGGCCCGATTGAGGAACTTTACAAGGCCATCCTCGCCATTGACACCCCACTTCAGGTAGTGACAGTGGCCGGTCGCAACGAGGCGCTGAAGGAGGAACTACAGGCCGTCCCGTGCCCGGACCGGCACCGGGCGAAGGTGGTCGGGTTCACGAAGGAGATCCACGAGCTGATGGGCGTGGCGGATGTGGTGGTATCCAAGCCGGGCGGCCTGACGACGTCGGAGGCGCTGGCGAGCGGGGCGGTGATGGCGGTGGTCAACCCGGTGCCGGGGCAGGAGACGCGCAACAGCGACTACCTGCTGGAGAACGGGGCGGCCATCAAGGTGAACCACCCGGCCCTGCTGTCCTACAAGCTCGGCGCCCTGCTCGCCGACGCGGACCGGCTGGAGCGGCTGCGCGCCAACGTTCGTCGCATCGCCCGGCCGCAGGCCGCGTTCGAGGTGGCGGAGCGATCGCTGGAACTGGTGGGGGCGAAGGTGCAATGAGTGAGGAAAGAAAGCCCACGGGACGCCGCCCGTGGGCTTTAACTCCTCCTTCTCACTCCCTCTCTTCACTCCTCGCCGCGATGCGTTTGACGATCAAGGTGGCGTAGGCCCCGCGGGGCAGGTCGAACGCGAGGGTCAGCTTTCGCCGCTTCCGGTTCACCTCGTCCTCGGCGGACTCGTGGCCGAGCCCCACCGGCAGGCACAGCGCCGCCCGGGTGCCGCGGCTGAAGAACAGCTTGCGAAAACCCCTCAGCCTGAGCTGTTCGCGCGTCAGTCCCTCCTCGGTCAGGATGGCGGCCACCAGCGCCTCGCGCGGGTCGGTGGGGTCGAACTCCAGCCGGGGCGACGGCAGCGGCAGCTGCAACTCGGCCAGGTGGCTGCGCTGGTCGTCGCCCAGGTTGCGCAGCATCGGCACCTCGCCCAGGCGCAGCCGGACCGGCACCAGTTGCTCCGGGCGCAGGTGCTCGCGTAGCCAGCGCGCCAGGACGCGGTTCCACAGGTGGCTCTGGTAGGCGGACAGGTACAGCCCGCGCAGGTCCGGATTGAGCCGCTCCACCGCGCCGCGGAAGTCGTCCGGATGGTGCAGGAGGTAGTCCACCAGGCTGCGCGCGTGGCCGCGCGGCAGGCGCTCCTTGCACGTCGCCCAGTCGCCCCAGCACGCGCGCAGGGTCGCCTTCTCCTTCTTCGCGTCGGCCCGGTCGTGGGCGTAGGGGGCGGCCAGGGCGAGGCGCAGGGCATCCTCGTGGCGACCCTGCACCAGCGCCTGCGCCACGAAATTCTCCGCCCCGCTCACCGATCCGAACCGCTGGTCGTCGAAATAATTCGGCACCCCGTCGCGGCGCACCTCCTCCAGGGCGGCCTCGGCGGCCCGGACCGCCTCGGTCGTCAGCGCCCGGAGGGTCAGGCGGAAGCGGTTGGCCCGGATGTGGTGCGAGGTGTACGGTTCCGCCACCTGGCCGAGGTACTCGACCCGCACTGTGTGGTGTGTCAGTTGACGCTTCGGACCGCGGAAAACGGTCAGGTACTGGACCGTCTGGGCGTGCCGGTCCTTGAGCCCGCCGTAGGAGACGCGGTTACGGTCGAGGCTCCAGCGCCGACGCAGGGCGGCCAGCGCGTCCGGCGTGGTCCAGCCGGTTTTGGTGAGTCGATAAAAGGCGAACGGCCCCTCGGCGCCGGTCGTTACGTCGGTCAGCTCCTCGACCTGAAAATCCTCCGGCAGCTGTTTCAGCTTCATTTTCTGAACCTTTGCTGGCCAGAAGGGCAGGGAGGTGACGAAAAAAAAAGAGACCGAGAAACATGGAACCCGAAACCGTCGCCCAAGCAGTTTCAAGCTCACACTATTTCTCGATCCCTCTTCTGCATGATAAAGGGAATTGGTGCGGCGTCAAGGGGGATGGTGTACAAAGGAGGATTTGGAAAGCCCACCGCGCGGGTAGTTCCGGCCCCACTGAGCCGTGGCGTCCCGCACGCGACAGGGGCAACATCGACCTTATTTTGGGGTTGACAGACCGGGAGCATATCACCATATTCCCGCTCCCCATACCGTCTACCACGACCCCGACGGCTGCCAACCTTCCGGCGGCCAGGGTCTCGTTTGCCAGCTCGCTAACCCAAACCAGGGAGGGATCCCGCATGTCCACACGCCAGCGCCCCGGAAGGGCCCGGTCCGCACCCCTGCACGTCGAGCCGCTGGAAGGCCGCACCTTGCCGGCGGCTGCCGTCACCGCCACCCTCACGGGCGGGATGTTCATGATCGAGGGCACCGACGGCCCCGACAACATCTCGCTGTGGCACTCCGGAGGGCTGCTTCAGGTCGTCGATCACACCATCGGCACCGCCGCCGGCCAGCAGGCCCTCATCCCTGCCAGTGACGTGCGCCGCATCGTCGTCAACGGCCTGGGCGGGGACGACCGCATCTTCCTGAATCAGGATCGGTGGGGGGCCGACCCGATCCTCACCCCCGCGACCATCTACGGCGGGGACGGCAACGACCTGCTCGCCGGCGGCTGGGGCGATGACATCCTCTACGGCGGCGACGGGAATGACACGCTTCTCGGCAACGTTGGGGCCGACAGCCTCCGCGGCGGCGCAGGCGACGACTCGCTCCTGGGCGAGGCGGGCGACGACGTCCTCGCGGGTGGGGACGGCAACGATACGCTCGGCGGCGCGGCCGGCTGCGACCAGTTGAACGGCGGGGCCGGCGACGACTGGCTGTTTGGCGACGAGGACGACGACTCGCTCCACGGGGAGGACGGGCACGACGTGCTGGGCGGCGGTGCCGGCCGGGATCTGCTGGCTGGCGGCGCCGGCAACGATTGGCTGTTCGGGAACGAGGGCAACGACTGGCTGTTCGGGGAGGGTGAGTGGGACGGACTGCGCGGCGGCGGCGGGAGCGACGTGTTGGATGCGGGCGGCCGCGGCGAGGACGTGGACGGCGAGGACGGCGCGGACCTGGACGTCTACGGCTGGGACGCGGGCGGCGCGCAGGCGGCGGACGTGGCCCAGCGTGCCGCGCCGGTGTGTGGGTTCCTCGCGGCGCTGGGGGCCGTGGCCCACGCCGAGGGCACGACCGTGGCCAACGGCATTGCCTACGTCGGCGGGTTCACCTACCGCGTCAGCCTGTTCCGCGCCAGCCCCGACGGCGCCGCCGGCCAGTGGGTCACGCAGGACGTGTACTTCGACGGTACGCTGACCTCGGCCGACCCCCAGCCGACGGGCGAGGGCAAGTTCTGGCCCATCCTGTACCAGCGGGCCTGGCTGCAGGAGCGCGCCGCTCTGGGCCTGAGCGACCTCGCCACCCCGGCCGAGGCGCTCACCGCGGTGACCGGGCGGCCCGCCACCGGCTTCCTGGCGACGGACGAGGGAGCCTTCCGGCAGGCGCTGGCCGAGGGCCGGCTCATGGTCGCGTCGAGCCACCCGACCGACGACGCGGTCGGCCCGAAGGTGGTTTCCAACCACGGCTACGCCATCCTCGGCGTGGACGGCAGCGGCAACATCCTGCTGCGCAACCCGTGGGGCATCGACGGCGGTCCGCAAGCCTCCGGCGACCCCAACGACGCCATCGTCGCGCTCTCCTGGCCCGAGTACGCGCAGTCCATGCTGGCCACCTGGGTGTGTTGACTCGCCGGAATGATGCCCGGACCGGGCAAGTGGACAGGAAAGCATTCCGCCGGACCATTCTGCCGTCGTGGCAGAATGGTCCAGCGTCCCCTCTCATCACTTACCTATTCGCGGCTCCGACGGCAGTAATACGCACTTCTCCGCCACTCAAATTGCCCAGATTCTCCAATCTCCACGCCGACGACAGCTCATTGGAGTACCCGCCCGGGCCTTCCTGCGCCGCCGCAAAAAAATTTCGACACGAAGTGCGGGGTTGCGAGCGCGGTTGGGCGTATACCTCATGCCAACAGGATCCAGGCACGTTCGAGTCTGGGTTCCGGGCCAGTCCTGGCCGGCGGGAATCGACCTCGCCAAACCCCGCCCGGCTCGGACGCCCGGCGAGTGCCGCACCTGCCCGGCGGGAGAAATGAGGAAAAAAGCTTTGGCTTTGGGAGTTACCGCGTTTATCCTGGAATGTGCTTGCCTCGACGCGGGTGTCCAGAAACGCTTCGTGGAATCACCACCCCGAACAGGCCATTCTCCGCCCGCCGGCCCAGCGGAGGGCCGCGGTATCTGGCGGAGACCTCACCGACACTGTTCTCGCGAACGGTCGTCCCCTGGTTGGGAGGGATCGCTCATGGCCTGGTTTTGCCCGCGGCGCCGGCAAGGTTTCTCCAGAACACGCCGCCTCTGCCCGTTCCGCTACCAGCCGTACCTCGAAGTGCTCGGCGAGCGCATCGCCCCGGCCGTATTTACCATCGACATCCCCGGCGACGCCGGCACGAGCACCAGCCTCTTCACCGGCGACGTGCGCTACTGCCTCACGCAGGCGAACGCCTTGCCCGGAGCCGACACCATCCGGATCAGCATCGCCCCGGAGGCCGGTTCTGCGCTTGCTATCCTGACCGCGGACTTACCCACGGTGACGGACGAAGTGGTCCTCGACGGGACCACGCAGTCTGGCTACGACGGAACACCGATCTTTGAGCTGGACGGCATCAACATTCACAACCCGGCCCTCCAGATCAGTGCCAACAACTGCACGATCCGCGGCCTGGTGATCTACAACACCGACGGCCCGGCGATCCAGCTCGACGGCGACAACAACCGCGTCGCCGGCAACTACCTCGGGACGTTCTCCGGCGAGCTGCTCTACATCGGTAACCGCGTCGGCGTGGCCGTCAACGGCAGCGGCAACACCATCGGCGGCACCACCGCGGCCGACCGCAACGTGATTTCGGGCAACCTCGACGCGGGCATCTCCATCGCCGGCGCCAGCGCCGGGAACGTCGTGCTGGGCAACTACATCGGCACCGACGCCGCCGGCACCACCGACCTCAGCAACTTTGGCGCGGGCATCGCTCTCTCGGACACGACGACTGGCAACACCATCGGCGGCCCCACCGCAGCCGACCGCAACGTGATTTCGGGCAACCGCGACGCCGGCATCTCCATCGCCGGCGCCAGCGCCGGGAACGTCGTGCTGGGCAACTACATCGGCACCGACGCCGCCGGCACCGCCGTCCTCAGCAATGACATTGGCATTCGTATCTTCGACGGGGCGGCGAACAACACCATCGGCGGCACAACCGCAGCGGCCCGCAACGTCATCTCCGGCAACTCGACTGAGGGCGCCGCGAACGGCATCACGATCGAGGGTATCGGGACAACCGGTAACGTGGTCATTGGGAACTACATCGGCACCGACGCGGGCGGGACCACCGCCCTCGGCAACACCGGGTCCGGCGTCGTGATCTCCAACGGCGCATCCGGGAACCTCGTCGGCGGGACGACGGCGGGGGCCGGCAACCTCATCTCCGGCAACCAGGGCGACGGCGTCACCATCATCGACGCCGGGACGACCGGCAACGTGGTGCAGGGGAACTTCATTGGCACCAACGTCGCCGGCGATGCGATCCTCGCCAACGGCCGTACAGGAGTCGCGATCTTCGCCGGCGCGTCCGCGAACACGGTCGGCGGCGTTGTTGCGGGCGCCGGCAACGTGATTAGCGGCAACGTTGTCTACGATGTCTCCATCAGCGGCGCCGGCACGAACGCGAATCTGATCGCGGGGAACCGGATCGGGACGAACGCCGCCGGCACGAGCAGCCTGTCGGCCAACATCACGAACAACCTGGTCGCCATCTTCTTCGGCGCGGCCGGCAACACCGTCGGCGGGAGCACGCCCACGGCCCGCAACGTCATCTCCGGCGGCGCCGCCGTGATCGGCCTGTCGATCTCGGACGACGCCCGCGCCAACCTGGTCGAGGGGAACTACATCGGGACGGACGTTACCGGCACCGCCGCCATCCCGAACGGGTACGGGGTCGCTCTGTTCAACAGCGGCGCACCGAATCCTGCCAACCGCACGGTCAACAACGTCATCCGCGGAAACCTCATCGCCGGGAATACCTTTGCCGGCCTGACCATCTCGCAGATGAACACGAACGAGAATCTGGTCGCCGGCAACCGAATCGGCGTCGCCGCGAACGGCGCCGACCTTGGCAACGGCGGGACCGGCGTCTGGATCTATGACGGGGCGGCCAACAACACGGTCGGCGGGACGACCGCGGCGGACCGGAACGTCATCTCCGGCAACCAGGGCGACGGCGTCGGGGTCGGCGGGGTCGGGACGAACGGAAACGCCATCGTCGGGAACTACATCGGCACGGACGTGGCCGGCGGCGCGATCCTCGCCAACGGCGTGTCCGGCGTCATCATCCATGCCGGCGCGTCCGCGAACATCGTCGGCGGCACCGCGCCGGGCGCCGGCAACGTGATCAGCGGCAACGTCTCCAGCGGCGTGGCCATCCGTGACTCCGGCACGAACGGCAACGTGGTAGCCGGCAACCTGCTTGGCACCAACAGCACCGGCACCGTCGCGCTGCCCAATCTCAACGGCGTTTCCATCTTCAACGGCGCGTCGAATAACACAATCGGCGGCACGGCCCCCGGCGCTGGCAACCTCATCTCGGGTAACGCCCTGTCCGGTGTGGTTATCACCAATACTGGAAGCGACCAGAACGCCGTTCTGGGTAATCTGATCGGCACCGACGCAGCCGGAACGCAGTCTCTTGGTAACGCCTCGAATGGTGTCAGCCTGCGCGGGGGTGCTTCCAACAACACCATAGGTGCGCCTGGCGCCGGCAATGTGATCGCCTTCAACGGAGATATCGGGGTCCGCATCGGACTGAGCGCCACGGATACGACTGTGAACAACTCCATCCGCGGCAACAGCATCTTCAGTAATGGGCAGCTGGGCATTGATCTGGCGACAGACGGCGTCACGCTCAATGACTCCGCCGGCCACGACGGGCCGAACGGGTTCCAGAATTTCCCCGTTCTCACCCAGGTCACGGCCGCCGGGAACGATCGTACCGTCTCCGGCCACCTCGACGCGGCCCCCGATACCACGTTCGCGATCGACCTGTACGCCAGCGCCGCCGCCGACCCGTCCGGCCACGGCGAGGGAGAGGCCTACCTCGGCTCCGTCAGCGCCACCACGAACGCGGCCGGTCGCGCGTCGTTCAGTTTCACCTACACCGCGGACCCGGCCCGCTCGTTCCTGACGTCCACGGCGACCGCCCCGACCGGAAGCACGTCGGAATTCTCCGGCCACAGCCTGTCGCCGGTCCTCGCGGCCACCAGCGACGGTTCCGGGGGCAGCGAGTCGGCGCCCCCGCCGGTGCTTCCGGCCACCAGCGACGGTTCCGGGGGCAGCGAGTCGGCGCCCCCGGCGGTGCTTCCGGCCACCAGCGACGGTTCCGGGGGCAGCGAGTCGGCGCCCCCGCCGATCCTTCCGGAACCCGCCGGCACGAACGACCCGACCGCCCCGCCGAGTTTGGTCCCGACATTCGAGTTGCCCGTCGCGGCGCCGTTTGAGCCGCTGGCGGAAACGCCGGGGAGCACGCCCGTGCCGCCGCACCACGACGCGCCCCCTCCCGGTTTCGCGGCTCCCGTCCCGACACCGACTCTTGCGGCCACCCTGACGGCGCTGCTGTTCCCCACGACCGTGGGGGCGGACGGCGTCGTGCCCGACTCGTCTCGCGCCTTCGCCGATATGGCCGAGGTTACGACCACCGCCGTCCTGGAGGCGCTGGCGCGCGAACTCGCAGCGACGGCGGTCCCGGTCGGCGGAGACATCCTGCCCAACGGCGAGACGAGGACGAACCCGAACGACGCGGTGCGGATCGAACTTGGCGAGAGTTTCGTCACTCCGGCCGGGATCGCGCCGGCCGCCGGCAGTTTCATCAGCCCGGTGTTCGTGACGCAGCGACGGCTGGTAAGCCCGCAGGCGGCGGTGACCGAGCCCAACCTCTCACTGGCGCCCGAGGTGCAGCCGCTCACCCAGGCGACGCAGGTGGTCGCGGCCACGCTCGACGGCGACGACAGCGTCCAACTCGTAGAGGCTCTGCTGGAGGCGAACCGCAGGCGCTCGGCGCCGCCCCCCGCCCGGCCAGCCGAGACTGCGGCCCCCAGCACTGGGGGAGACGCGGACACGAACATCCCGGCTCGCCCGGCGCCCGCCCCCCAGCCGCCAGCCCCCGGCGCGGCGGGCGGAGCGGACGCGCCTGCGGCCTCCGGCGCGCCGGGCCTGGCGCGATGGCTGTCGGTCCCGGCGGTCGCCGCCCTGGCCGCGGGGTGGTTGTGGCGCCGGATCCGCTGCCGAGGGCTCCGCGACGGAAAGCAGCTAATGAACGACCCGGCCACCGTTTGATTCGCGGTCCGAGTGAAGCGGTCCGGTTTGTCTTTCCTCCTCTCCCACGAGGGGAGAGGGGGGAAAAGCAGACAACTACTCCCGCACCGTGTACGAGAGGCGGAGCGCTCGCCGGGTCAGGTTGGAGGGCAGGCCGATGATCGAAACGGACCGGAAGGAACTCAAGTCGTTGCCGGTGACGCTGGTGCTCCAGCTGGAGGAACGGTGCGACCAGTTCGAGGCGGCATGGCAGTCCGAGGACCAAAGAGCCACGCCCCAAATTGAGGACTTTCTTCGGGGCGGCTCCGCCGCGCCGCGCCCCGGAGCGCCCGCGTCCGACACGGCCCGCGACGCGGGCGCGGCGCCGGCGGCCGAGCAGCAGGCCACCGACAGCGAGCCCGCCCCCACGGAGAAGGACATCCCGGCAGGCTCTGGCAGCATGGATTCCCTCCGCCGGGCGCTCGTGCGCGAGCTGGTGCTGATCGATGTTGCATACCGCCGACGCGCCGGCGAAGCCCCCCACGCGGAGGACTACCTGGACCGCTTTCCGGACCTGGATCGCGCCTGGCTCGTCGGCGTCGTCGGAGCCGGGCCGGCCCCGACAACGACGGCCTCCGCGACGGAGATTTACCTGTCCGGGTCGCGTGGCTGCAGCCTGTCGGGGACGCCGCCGCCGGCCGACATCCTCCCCTCCCATCCCGGCACCGTCGAGGAACCTGTCGGGACGCTGGCCGCCGCCGCCATCCAGGCGTTCCGGCAGGATCAACCGCCGGGCTACGAGATCCTCGGCGAACTCGGACGGGGCAGCATGGGAGTGGTGTACAAGGCCCGGCAGAAAGGGCTCGACCGCCTCGTCGCCCTCAAGATGATTACCAGCGACATCCCGCTGACGGCCGAGGCGGTGATGCGCTTCCACCGCGAGGCCCGGGCCGCGGCCGCCCTGGACCACCCGAACATCGTGGCGATCTACGCCCCCGGCGAGCACAACGGCCGGCCGTTCTTCGTCATGGCGTATGTGGAGGGCGAGACGATCCGGCAGCTGATTCAGCGCGACGGCAGGCCCTCCCCGATCCGAGCCGCGGAGCTGGTGGCGGCGCTGGCCGACGCCGTCCACTACGCCCACCAGCGCGGTATCGTTCACCGCGACCTCAAGCCGGAGAACGTGCTGCTCGACGCCCACGGCCGGCCGCGCGTGACCGACTTCGGCCTGGCGTATCACCTCGGCACGGAGGGGGACGCCGAGCGTCTGACGCACGCCGGGGCGGTGATGGGGACGCCGGCCTACATGTCCCCCGAGCAAGCGAAGAGCAGTCCCGAGGCGGTCGGGCCGGCCACGGACGTCTACAGCCTGGGCGGCATCCTCTACTTCCTGCTAACTGGCCGTCCGCCGTTCCAGGGCCGGTGCATGAGCGACGTTCTGATCCAGGTCACCACCGAGGCGCCCACGCCGCCGCACCAGGTTAGCCCGCAGGTGCCGGCGGCGCTGGAGGCCGTCTGCCTGCGCTGCCTGGCGAAGGAACCGGCCCGGCGCCCGGCCACCGCCGAGGCCCTGGCGGAAGACCTGCGCGATGCCGTGCGCGTGCTGGAGCAGGGAGGGGCGGCCCGCGTCCCCGACCCGCCCGCCGAGCAACCGCTCACCCCGCCCCCCGTCACGACCGGGGCTGGTCACCAGCGGTGGTGGATCGGGCTGGCAGCCGCTCTGCTCGTCGGCGTCGGGGCCGGGGTGTGGCTGGCGGCCACGTCCCGGACGACCGAGCCGGCACCTCCGGTCAACCCCAGGCCCGACGGCTCGGTCCCGGCGCCGGTGGCGAAACAGCTGCCGCTCCCGGAGAAGCTGCGCACCGACTTCGGCCTGGAAGTGACGATGCTCGGCAAGGTGCCCGGGAAGGAGGGGTTCGTCCCCCTGCAGCCCGGACCGGACGGGATCCTCACCCTGCGCGAGCAGGACGAGGTCAAGTTCCGGATCAAGGTCGATCGGCCGGCCCACGTCGGGATCTGGTCGATCAACGCCGACGGGTCCATCTGTCAGCTGTTCCCCAACCAGTGGGAGCAGGACCACCTCTTCAAGCCGGGCGTGGCGCGGGTGGTGCCGCAGACGGACGCGGTGGCCGGGAAGACAAAGGAGAAGACGACGTTCGATTGGATCTGGGTCCAGGCCTCGACGAAGCCGTGGGATTCGGACCGGGGCCAGCGAGAGCGCGAGAGCCCCTTTCTCCTCTTCAAGACCGAGCGGGAACGCCGGGCGTGGGCGGAGAGCCGCGGGGAGATCAAGTTGCGCCCCGCCTCTCTCTCGGAATCCATCCTGAAGTTCCGGGTCGGATCGCGTCAGGACGGCCCCGCGCGCTGACCGGACCATCAGCCCACAGGAGCAGAAGATGAGCACCCAACGCGGCCGGTGTCGGGCGGTCGGGCAGACGGTTCGTCGCCTCGCCCTCTGTCTCGGCCTGTGGGCCGCGGCCGCGTCCGCCCGCGCCCAGGCGCCGGCGGACCTGCTTCCGCGGGCCGACCGGCTGTACCGGCTGGACCGACTGCTGGACGCCGAGCCGTTCTACCGGCTCGCGCTGGACACGGTGGAGGGCGCCGACCGCCGCCGCTGCTTCGACCAGTTGCTCGCGATTTACGTCCGCGTCGGCCGGCAGGACCAGGCGATTCAGACCGGGCTGCGGTACGACTCGTGGCTGCGCCGCATCGGCGACCTGAAGCGGGCACGCGAACTCGCCCTCGATCTTGGCAGCTGGTATATCGGCCTGGGCCACTACGCGGCGTCCGAGCCGTACCTGCACCGGGCTCTCGCCGACCTCGCGGCCGACCCCCTGCCGCCGTCCCGCCGGATCAGCACGCTGAGCTACCTCGCCCTGGCCGCGGAGAAGCAGGGCGACACCCGCCGCGCCGGCGACGCCTGGCGCGAGGTCGAGCAGTTTGCGCGCGTCCAGCTGGACGGTCCAGGTCAGACGCGCGATCCGCAGCTGCGCATCGAATGCACGCGCCGGCTGGCCGACAGCTACCGCTTCCAGGGGCGCTCGAAGGAGGCCATCGGCCGGCTCGAACCGATCCTCAAGGTGTTCGACGACCTGAAGCCGGCGGACCCGCTCGAACGGCGCGACACCCTCCGCCAGCTGGCCGGCCACCTGACGGCCGTCGGCCGCTACGCCGACGCCGAGAAGCGGTTGCGGCAGGCGCTGGCGCTGCACGAGGAGCACGGTGCGGCGGATCTGCTCACCCGCGCCGACCTGTCGTGCGACCTCGGCGACTTGCTGGAGCGGCAGGGGCACCTGGCCAGGGCAACCCCGCTGCGGCAGCAGGCGGCGCGCGACTATCAGACCGTACTGGAAGGACCACAGACCGGCCGGCCGGAGGCGGCGGGGGCGCTGGCCGCGTTCTGGAAGCTGCACGTCCTGTTCCAGCGCACCGGCCAGCTTGACCGGGCATTGAAGCTGACGCAGGAGCAGACCGACCAGTGGGGCAGCGAGCTGATCGAGCCGCGACTGCATGCCGAGCAGGGCCGGCTGCAGGTGCTGCTTGGCGACTACGCCCCGTCGCGCCGGCTGCTCGACGGCGCGGTCCGCGACCTGGAGAAGCAGTCCCCGGTCAACCTGATCGACCTGCCGGCGGCGCTGCTCAACCTCGGGGTCGCGGAGCTGGCGACCGGCGGCCGGCACCGGGCGACCGAGCTGGGGAACCGCTGCCGCACGCTGTACGACAAACACCGCCTCCCCCCGGACCTGGTGCTGGTCGAGACGTACAACCTGCTCGGCACATGCGCCGCCCAGGACGGCAACTACCAGCAAGGGATCGCGTTCTTCCGCGAGGGGGCGGCCCTCTGCGTTCGGCTTGGCCCGGCGGCCGACCCGCAGCGCAGCAACCTGCTGCTCAACATCGCCCTGCTCCACAAGTCGCAGGGCGACCTGGACCGGGCGCTGACCGCGTGCCAGGAGGCCCGCAAGATCTACGAGCGCTTCGCCGTTCCGGACGCCCTCGGCTTCGCAGCCCTCGACGCCGCCACGGCCGCCCTCCTCGTCGCCCGGATCCGGCTCGACGAGGCAAACACGCTGGCGGACGAAATCCTGCGGCGGTGCCGGCTGCACGGCATCGACAGAGGGCCGCTGGTGCTGACGGCACGCCACTGCCAGGGGTTGTTCCAGCTGCAGCGGGGCAACTTCGCCGACGCGGAGCGCGCCTGGGACGACATCGAGAAACTGCACGGGCCGAAGTCGCCGCTGCGGCCGCGCACCCTGAACTATCAGGCGCTGACCCGCGAACTGCAGGGGCGGAACGCCGACGCCGAGACGCTGTACCGCGAGGCGCTGGGGCTGCACCGGCAGAGCCCGCGGGCGTTCCCGGTGGTCCACTTCATGACCCTGTGGCGGCTCGCCAACGTTGCCGATCGCGGCGGGAAGCGTGCGGAGGCGCGCGCCCTGCTGGAGGAGGCCATCGGGGTTGTGGAGAAGGCACGCATGCGAACCTACGGCGACAGCGAGCAGCGTGCGCTGTTCTTCGCCCAGTTTGAGGCGGCGTTCGAGCAGCTGGTGGCCTGGTGCGTCCGCGACGGCGACGTACCCGGGGCGGTCGGGGCCGCCGCGCGCAGTCGCAGCCGCACCCTGCTGGATCAGTTGCTGCTGGCCAACGTCGATCCCCGCAAGAGCCTGCGTGGGCCGCGCGGCGAGGCGCTGCTCAAAAAGGACGACGAGCTGCGCCGCCGCATCGCGGCCCTGCGCGGCCAGATCCAGCTGGTCCGGGAGGAGGACGTCAAGAGCGAGGCGGTCCAGCGCAAGCTGGCGGACCTGGAGAAGGCGCAGCAGGAGTTCACCGAGGTCTTCCGCGAGATCCTGAACCTGCACCCGGTGTACCGGAGCCTGACTGGCCAGCAGTTCGCTGCCGCCGACCTGGACCGGCTGCGCGACCGCGCGCTCGGGTCGAAGAACCTGCTCCTGGTCTACCACGTCGGCCGGCGGCAAAGCTACCTGCTGCTGCTGGGCGGCCGCAAGCACGCCCCGGAGGCGTTCGCCCTGACGGTCCCGGAAGACATCGCGAAGAACGTGGCCCCGCCGCCCGCCCCATCCCTGGAAGAGACGCTGGGAAAGACGCGCGGCATCGTCCTGCGGGCGAAGGGCGCGGGGCAACCACCCCTCCCCGCCCTCCGCAAGCCGGCCGCGTCGGTGCCGCTCGGCCAGCAGGTGCTGCGTGCCCTGGTGGGGCACTACCTCGAACAGATCGGCAAACCCGGCTTCGAGCCGGCCCGCGGCGTGTACCTGCGGCCGCGCGATCCCGCCCGCCCGCCATCGACGCACCGGCCCGAGCTGCTCGCCGACGTCCTGCTGCCCGCCGCCGCCCGCGAGCGGATCCGGCAGCTGGCGCCGCAGTGCCTGATCGTGGTCCCCGACGGCGCCCTCCACAAGCTGCCGTTCGAGGCGCTGGTGCTGCAGGCCGGCAGCCAGCCCGTCTACGCCCTCGACGTCCTCCCGCCGATGACCTACGCCCCGTCGGTGGCGATCCTGGCCCTGCTCGCCGACCCGGCCCGTCGCGGGGGGGAGGCTCCCCGAAGGCCGTGGTCCCTCCTGACCGTCGCCGACCCGGCGTACCCAAAGGTCGAAAAGAAGGCGGACAAGATCGAGCGTCCCGCCGACCCGCCCGACCACCCGCCGGTACTGGGGCTGTGGAGCCGGTTCCGGTCCCTGCCGGGGACGAGGGTGGAGGCCGACGCCATCCAGAAGCTATTTCCTCCGGAACGGGTCACGTCGCTGCGCGGGATGCATGCCACCGAGAAGGAGGTGGTGGGCGCCCTGGCCGGGCGGCACGTCGTCCACATCGCGGTTCACGGACTCGCGTTCGACGACCTCGACAAGAAGCTGTTCGGCGCCCTGCTGCTGACTCCGCCGTCTCCGGGCCGGGATTCCTCCGAGGACGACGGCATCCTGATGCTGCACGAGATCTACACCCTGCCGCTGAAGCGGTGCGAGCTGGCGGTGCTGAGCGCGTGCGTGACCAACTTTGGCCCGCAGCCGGCGCTGGAGGCGGGTGTCACGCTGGCCGGCGGATTCCTGTCGGCCGGCGCGGGGCGCGTGGTGGCGAGTTGCTGGGGCGTGGACGACGAGGCGACCGCCGAGCTGATGCGGGTCTTTTTCGCGGGCTTCACAGCCGCCGACCGGCCCGCGGGGTTCGCCCAGGCGCTGCAGCAGGCGCGGCGACGGGTCCGGGCGTGGCGCGACGCCGACGGGAAGCAGCCGTGGGCGGCCCCCTATTACTGGGCGCCGTTCGTCCTCGTCGGGCCGGCGGATTGAGAGGTCAGCGACGGACAGTACAAGCGTCCGTCGCTGGCGCTCCAGGCTGGTAGAGCGCCCGCGACCGCGGACAAGTCCACTTCGCCCAGGCCGCGCCGGTCTGGTATACTGGCCAGTCAAGGCGTCTGCGGCCCCTGATCGGCCCCAGGCCAGCGCCATACGATAACGAACTCCCACCCGAACCGCCTGCGGGCTCACCCCTTGCGGGCCGGCGAGGGACGCGAGCGCTTTCAGATCAAGGAGACCAGGATGAAGAACGGACTGCTCCGGCGAGCCGTCTGGCTGTTGACCCCCCTGATGCTCTGCGGCACTCTCGGGTGCGGCACCGACGAGCAGGATAACGAAATCCAGCGCACCTTCACCGCCCTGGACGAGGTGACCAGAACCGTGGGCGAGGTGGGCAAGCCTCTCAAGGACGCCGTCACCAACCTTAAACCCGGCGAACAGATCACGGCCCTCGACGCCAAGGGGCAACCGAACCCAAACCTGAAAAAAGCATTCGAGGCGGCCGAGAAGCTCCGCAAGGAAGGCGAGAACCTGCCGCGGTTCAAGGAACTCACCGACCGGCTCGAGACGCGGACCACCGCCGAACACCGCAAGGAACTGGCCGCACGCTACCAGACCAGGTTGCGGGATCGCCTCAAGACCCTGATCGGAGAGGAGAACAAGCTCCAGCAGGAACTGAATACCGCCGAGGCTCGCGCCGACGAGGCCGCCAGGGCGGAGATCGACAGGATTCGGACCAAGCTGCGCGAGGCTCGCGAGGCGTTCGAGGTTCTCACAAAGGAACGCTGAGCGCCGGCCCACGGAGGCCGGGTCCGACGGCGACCCCACGCGGAGAGACGGAATGAGGTCGGCAACTGTCTGCGGGACTGCGCTCGCCGTGTTCGCTCTGCTGCTGCCGGCCGTGCCTGGCGGGGGCAAGGCCGCCTCCACCCAGGAGGAGGTGGTCAAGGAAATGCTCGCCACCCTGGAGCAGGTTCTCAAGGTTCTCGGCACGATTCAGGACCAACCGTCCGCCGTGGCGGCGCGGCCGGAACTGAAGAAGTCGGCCGACCGGCTGGCGGACCTGCGCAAGCAGGCGCGCGAAATCCGGCAGCCGACCCGGGAGGAGAAGGACCGGATCGAGAAGCAGTACCAGGGCAAGTTCGATGCTGTCCTCCAGAAGCTTCGTACCGAGTCCATCCGCGTCAAGGGGATCCCGGGCGGGGCGGAGGCGATCAAGGAACTCGCCGTCGCCCCGGAAAAGAAGCAAAAGAACCCGGAAAAGACCCCGGAGAAGAAGTAACGACGCTCTGCTCTGCTGCCCCTCGACCCGCCCGGAAAGCCGAGGCCATCGTGCCATGAACCAGCGCCGCTTCCTGATCCTGTTCGGGTCCGTCACCCTCGTCATCCTGGGCTGCGGCGACACCCCCCACGTCCAGCTGCGCGAGAGTATCACCAACTGGAACGAGCTGGCCGACCTCGTCGCCAAGATCCCGGACAACGAGAACGCGGAGGAAGTTGCGTTCGACGTTTACAAGAACCACGTCGAGCCGCTCGAGAAGCACTGGGAAGGTCTCAAGAAGCGGCTGGAGAAGCTCTCGAAACTGGACAAGGATGGGAAGAAGGAACTCGAACAGGCGGTGGGCGACCTCGCGGACGACGCCCGGTACGCCATCGGCCGGCTGGAGGGGCTGTTCGGCGTCATCAAGAAGACGGCGGACAAGCCCCCGAAGTCCCTCAAGCTCCGCGGGCGCCTCAACGAGATCCTCGACAAGCAGATCCAGGCGGAGCAGATGCGTAGCCGCAAGGGGCAGGTGGACGTGAAGGAGAAATTCCCGGGTCTGTATGGGTGCCTGATGGCGCTGGAGAAGTTCGCCGTCTCGCTCCCGGCGCCGCCGACGCCGACTGGCCAGCCGACGGAGAAGGGCAAACCCGAGCCGCCGAAATCGAACCTCGAGAAGTTCGCCTCCTCGTGGCAGTTCCCGCGCTCCGGTTCGGGCGGCCAGTCAACGGGCGGGTCCAGTGTCGCCCCCCCAATCGGCCCGCCCGGAGCGGTCAAGGCCTCGGCGCCGTCCGGCGGTGGCGGCCCGGGGCCTGGCGGGCCGTGACCCACCCACCCCGTCCTGCCAACCCGAAGCGTAAGCGAGGGTCTTTATCGCTCCCCTCGCTTACGCTTTGGGCTCGGACGGCGCTGGGCGCGTGAGGAACTCGCGCACCGCGACTGCGTAAACCTCCTGCAGCCGGCGCGTCACCGGACCGGGTCGTCCGTCCGCCACCGGCCGGCCATCGACGCGCACGATCGGCAACACCTCGGACGTGGTCCCGGTCAGGAACAACTCCGTCACCTGCCCCAGGTCGTCCCGGCGCAGTGTCTGCTCGCGCATCGGCACGCCCGCCCGCTCGCTCAGCCGCAAGGTCAGGGCGCGCGTGATCCCGGGCAGGATCGCGCTGCTGTTGGGGGCCGTCAGCAACACCCCGTGCAGCACGCCGAAGAAGCTGGTGTGCGTCCCCTCCGTGAGCGTCCCGTCCGGCAGGTACAGCAGCGCCTCGACGCATCCCGCCTCGGCGGCCGCCTGCGCCGCCAGCACGTTGCCCAGCAGGTTCGTGGACTTGATGTCGCACCGATCCCAGCGCAGATCCGGGTGAGTGAGGGCCGCCGCCCCGCTCGCGCGCGCCGCGACGTAGGGATCCACGAACGATTGAACGTAGAAGAACTCCAGCGGCGTCGCTCCCTGCAGGAATGCGTGCTGGCGCGGCGCCACTCCGCGCGTCACCTGGATGTACGCGGTCGCCTCCTGGAACCCGCCCGCCGCAATCGTCTCGTCCACGCGCCGGCGCAGGCGGGGCACGTCCACCCCACGGATGCGGACCGCTTCCAGGCTCCGCTCCAGGCGACGGTAGTGGTCGTCGGCCAGCCACGGCCGGCCCTGGTAAATCCGCAGAACCTCGTAGACCGCGTCGCCCAGGAGGAACCCGCGGTCGAGGACGGGAACGCGAGCCTCGTCCAGGGGCATCGTCTGGCCGTTGAGGTTGGCGAGAGCGGCGGGAAGTGTCATCGGTCGTCCTGGAGGGAGAGAGCGTCGGCGAACCTGGTTGACGCGGCCGGCAGGCGCAGCGTCACGCGGGTGCCGCGCCCGACCTCGCTCTCGATCCCGATCGTACCGCCGTGGGCCTCGACGATCTTGCGCGTGGTCGCCAGCCCCAGGCCGGTCCCGCGCGGCTTGGTCGAGAAGAACGGGTCGAAGACGCGGGCCAGCGCGTTCGGCGGGATCCCCTTGCCCGTGTCGATGAGGCTCAGGCACACCGTCTGGTCGAGTTGGCCGTCCCGCGCGGTCGGCGGGTCATCCTGGCCGCCGGCCGCGCCGCAGTGGGCCGCCGGCGGGCCGGCTTCGGTCGCGGCCACGATGGTGATCTCGCCGCCCTCCGGCATGGCCTGCTCGGCGTTCAGCATCAGGTTGAGGAGAGCCTGCTTGAACAGGTCGCGATCCAGCGCGACCGGCGGGAGGTCGGCGGGGAAGTACGGCCGGATCTCGATGTCGGCGGCGCGGGCGGTCGGGCCGAAGAAATCGACCATCTCCTCGACCACCTTGCCCAGGTCGGTCGGGGCCAGGTCGAGGTTCGCGATGCGGGCGAAGCGGAGGAAGTCGTTGGACACTTCCAGCAGGCGGTTGCACTCGGCCTGCAGGCGCTGGATGCGGGTCAGACCCCGCCGCTCGCGCTGGGACCGCGGTTCGTGAAAATCCTCGGCCAGCAACTGGAGGTTCAGCCCCAGGGTGCTGAGATGGTTCTTCATCTCGTGAATGAAACTGCCGGCCAGCTCCGCCAACTCGGCGTACTGGTCGCTCGGTGAGGCTACCACAGTTTCCACGCGACACGCTCGGGCCAGAGATCGGTTCCACCGTGCCGGGGCACCCGGATGGCCCCGGCCAATGTCTCATTGTAGCGATCCGGCATCCGGGCGGTAGGTTCCGCGCCGGCCGGACGGGTAGAAATCGCGCCGGCCCGGGGGTAAGATAAGACGGGTGAGCGGGCGTGGCCGTCCCAGGACGGCGAGGACCCGTCCGCCCACGTTGTTGGGCTCGTAGCTCAATGGCAGAGCAGGGGACTCGACGGCGGCAGCGGCCGCGGCGGTGCGGGGCGCGGCGACGTGCCAGAACCCACCCCGGTCAGCCCGGCCGAACCGCAGCGCGGGTCGCGTCATGCGAAATCATGACGAAGAACCTCCGTAAAGTCGGCGAAAGCTACCGGGCCAGACCCCACGCCAACGCCGAGCCAAGCCCCGCTCAGGGGAAGGTGTAGAGACTGGACACGGAGGCACCGGCCGGCCCTGTGCGCGTCCGCCCGTCGGTGACGGGTTGGCCGGCGTACGGGCCGCGGTGAAGGCACAGTCCAGACCACGAACGAGGGCACGCTCGGCGGCGAAAGCCGAAGTGGCAGGCATAATCCCTTGGTTGCTGGTTCGAATCCAGCCGAGCCCACTGCCGCGGGAGAGGATCCGAAGGGTCGCCACGGATCGAAAGATCTGGACCAGCGGAGTTGAGAACAGGGGGCCGGGAGCATCTCCCGGCCCCCGTCTTTACCGTCGCGGGCACGGCGCTTACCTTGCCCGCGTTCTTCTTTGTCGCCCGCCGACCAGGCCGACCCCGGAGCCGCCCGCGGAGGGGAAGGGGTTTGGTCGCAAAGCCTTAACTCCTCACTCCCCTCAGCCTCACGGCAGCTCGCGGATGCGGATGTTGCGCAGCCACAGCGGCAGGCCGTGGTCCTGGAAGCCGATGTACCCGGTCGGCGGCCGGTTCTTCAGCCTCGGATTGTCGAGCCGTACCTCGTTGACGACCGCGCCGTTGAGCTTCACCGTCACCGCGTTGCCCTTGCTGATGACCTGCATGCGGTTCCACTCGCCGGCCGGCTTCGCGGCGTTCTTCGTCGGCGGCAGGCCCGGGATGATGCCGCCGGAGTCGTGGTCGTTCAGCTTCGCGCCCGGCTTCTTGCTGGCCGAATCGTAGAGCTGGACCTCGATGCCGGTCGCGACCGGGCTCTTCTTGTCGCCGACGTGGAAGTAGAAGCCGCTGTTGCCGCCCTTGGCGACCTTGTACTCGAAGTCCGCCTCGAAATCCCTGTACGGCTTGTTCAGCCACAGGTAGGCATCGTAGCGCTGCCACCCCTTCTCCCCCGGACGCGGCTCCAGCGCCACCACGTCCCCCTTCCCCAGCTTCCAGTTGCCGGTGGTCGTCCAGTTCTGCTTCAGGTCGCCCCCCTTGAGCAGATCGACCCCGGCGGCCTGCTTACCCCCCTGCCCGACCGCGCCTCCGACGGCGAACAACCACAGCGCCACGGCGGGCGCGACGATCGGGAACAGACGGCGGCGAATGGACTCCATGTGTACCTCCTCCACGAGAAGCGGCCACGGTTGCGGTATCAGGGGGTAACGTAAACGCTCGCACGCGGAGGGGCAAGCCTTGTATCGTCCACGGGGCTACGGGGTGGGCGGTCGCGTTGCTATCGTAGGGAAAGAAGGTTGGCCCAGTCCTTCGCCGGGAACGAGGAATTCGGTGCAGGTGCCCATGACCGCCGCTCGCGCCAGCGTCGCACTCACCCCCGCGCATCTCCCGCGCCGGCGGGTGGTGCTGCTCGGCGCCAGCAACCTGACGTTCGGCCTGCCCGCGGCGCTCGACACGGCGCGGCGGATCTGGGGCGCACCGCTCGACGTGCTGGCCGCGCTGGGCCACGGGCGCTCGTACGGTCGGTGGCACCGCCTGCTCTTTCGCGACCTGCCGGGCATCATCGAGTGCGGCCTGTGGGACGCCCTCGCGCGGTGCGGGCCGGCTCCGACGGCGGCCCTGCTTACCGACGTCGGCAACGACCTGCTGTTCGAGGAGACGCCGGCGCAGATCGCCGCCTGGATCGAGGCGTGCATCGACCGACTCCTCGCCGCCGGCGCGCGCGTGGCCCTGACGCCGCTGCCGTTGTGCAGCGTCGCCCAACTCTCGCCGCGGAAGTTCCGGCTGCTGCGAACCGTCCTCTTCCCCGGCTCCCGCCTGCAGTACGCCACCGCCGTGCAGCGCGCCCACGAACTGGACGAACGACTGCGCGGCCTGGCACGCGACCGCGGGCTGCAACTGGCCGAGCACCGGCCGGAGTGGTACGGGTTCGACCCGATTCACATTCGGGGGCGCCACCACGCAAGGGCGTGGTACGACATGATGGCGTGCTGGGTAGACGCGCCGCCGCGCTTCGCCTCGGTCGGCGGGTCGCTGCGGCGCAAGGTGTACCTCGCCCTGCTCGCGCCGGATCGGCGCTGGCTGTTCGGGCAGGAGTACCGCAAGGTACAGCCGGCGGGCCGGCTGGAGGACGGAACGACGGTGGCGCTGTACTGAAACCTCACGCCGCCTGCGGCCTGGCGCCAGCACGCGGAGCCGCAAGCGGCACACTTACCGCACCCACGGATATCGTACCCATGAAACGTACCCTCGGTGTTCTGCTCGTCCTCGCGTTGATCCTGGCTCCCGCGCCGCACGTCGAGTCCGGCGCCCCGAAGAAGAGGTCTGCCATGCTGACCCAGCAACAGGCGTCGGCGTTCGCGCGCCTGGCGCTCAAGGGTATCCAGAAGGAGTACCCGAACAAGCTGGGGATCGTCCTCAACGGCGCCGCCGACGTCAAGGGTCCGAAGGCACTGCACCCGGCGTTCTACGGCTGCTTCGACTGGCACTCGTCGGTCCACGGCCACTGGATGCTGGTGCGGCTGCTGCGTCTGTTCCCCGACTTGCCCGAGCGCAAGCAGATCCGCGCCGTCCTGGCCGAGCACCTCACCGCCCAGAACCTCAAGGCCGAGGCCGAGCAGTTCACCAAACCGAACCAGCAATCCTTTGAACGCCCCTACGGGTGGGCGTGGCTGCTGAAACTCGCCGAGGAGCTGCACACCTGGGACGATCCCGAGGGCCGTGTGTGGTCGAAGAACCTGAAGCCGCTGGCCGACACGCTCGTCGCCCGCTACCTCGCCTTCTTCCCGAAGCAGACGTATCCGATCCGCAGTGGCGTACATCCGAATACAGCATTCGGGTTCGCGTTTGCCCTCGACTACGCGCGGGCGGTCGGCGACAGGCGGCTGCGCGAACTCATCGAGGAGCGCAGCCGAACCTACTACGGCAAGGACGCGGACATTCCCGCGCGGTGGGAGCCGGACGGGGCCGACTTCTTCTCGCCGAGCCTGATGGAGGCGGACCTGATGCGGCGCGTGCTGCCGCCGGCGGAGTTCCAGGCGTGGTTTCGGCGCTTCCTGCCGGGCGCGGCGAAGGCCGCGCCGAGGCCGCTGTTCGAGCCGGCGACGGTGGCCGACCGCACCGACCCGCAGATTGTCCACCTCGACGGGCTGAATCTCAGTCGCGCCTGGTGCATGCGGAGCCTCGCCGCGGCGCTGCCCTCCGACGACCCGGCGCGCCAGGCTCTCGCAGCGTCGGCCGCCCGCCACGCCGCGGCGGGGCTGCGCCACATCGCCAGCGGCGATTACGTCGGCGAGCACTGGCTGGCGTCGTTCGCCGTGTACATGCTTGCAACGCCTGCGCCGTGACGGTGCCGGCTCGTTTCCGACGAATGGGCTCACACGGTCGGCAGGGCCGGCGCCTCCGCCGCCATTTGGCGGATGTCCTGCGTGACCCGCATCGAGCAGAACTTTGGCCCGCACATCGAGCAGAACTTGGCCGACTTGAACACGTCCTGCGGCAGCGTCTCGTCGTGCATCAGCCGGGCCGTCTCCGGGTCGAGCGCCAGCTCGAACTGCCGGTTCCAGTCGAACTCGAACCGCGCCTTCGACAGCTCGTCGTCACGCTGCCGGGCGTGCTTGCGGCCGCGGGCGATGTCGCCAGCGTGGGCCGCGATCCTGTACGCGATCACGCCCTGGCGCACGTCGTCCCGGTTCGGCAGGCCGAGGTGCTCCTTCGGCGTGACGTAGCACAGCATCGCCGCCCCGGCCTCCGCCGCCAGCGCCGCCCCGATGGCGCTGGTGATGTGGTCGTACCCCGGCGCGATGTCCGTCACGAGCGGGCCGAGAACGTAGAACGGCGCATCGTGGCAGAGTTCGCGCTCCTTCTCGACGTTCATCTTGACCAGGTGCATCGGGATGTGGCCCGGACCCTCGATCATCACCTGACAGCCGTGCTGCCACGCCTTGAGCGTCAGCTCGCCGAGCGTCTTCAGCTCCGCGAACTGGGCGGCGTCGTTCGCGTCGGCCAGGCACCCCGGCCGCAGCCCGTCGCCGAGGCTGAACGTCACGTCGTGGGCGCGCATGATCTCGCACAGCTCGTCGAAGTGGGTGTACCAGAAGTTCTGCTCCCGGTGCGCGAGCATCCACGCCCCCATCAGCGACCCGCCGCGGCTGACGATGCCAGTGATACGGTTCGTCGTCAGCGGCAGGTACTCGCGCAGCACCCCGGCGTGGATCGTCATGTAATCGACGCCCTGCTTCGCCTGGTGCTCGACCATGTCCAGGGCCAGACGCGGGGTGATCTCGGCCGGATCCTTGACGTGCTGGATCATCTGGTACACCGGCACGGTGCCGATCGGCACCGGCGAGGCGTCGAGGATGGCCTGGCGGATGCCGTCGATGTTGCCGCCGGTGGACAGGTCCATGACCGTGTCGGACCCGTAGTGGACGGCGGTGTGCAGCTTCTCCAGCTCGTCCTCGACCTTGCCGGTGACGGCCGAGTTGCCGATGTTCGCGTTGATCTTGCACCTCGCCGCCACGCCGATGCACATCGGTTCGAGCTTCTTCGTGAGGTGGACCTTGTTGGCCGGGATGACCATGCGGCCGCGCGCCACCTCGGCGCGGATCAGCTCGGGGGCGAGATCCTCGCGCTGGGCGACGTGGTTCATCTCGTCGGTGATCGCGCCCTGGCGGGCGGCTTCAAACTGGGTCATGAAAGCGGCTCCTTGTTCTCCCTCCCCTCTCCCCTTGTGAGAGAGGGGCCGAGGGTGAGGGAGAAAAAACGGGATCAGGGTTCGAGTTTCGGCAGCCAGCTATCCGCCAGCGCCAGCGGGGCGGTGAGGCCCATCAGGTCGAGGGCTCCGAGCAGCAGTCCGGGCAGGAAAATCCAGATGACCAGCACGCTCAGTCCTTCGAGCAGATCCTCGTAGGCGAACAGCACGGCCAGCAGCCAGACCGCTACCGGGATGTAGCCCATGAACAGCGTGAGGAGGACCATCGCCGCCGGCAACTCGGCACCACGGACCAGGAACGCGGCGAGGCCGCACAGAACCAGCGCGAGGACCGCCATGCCGAGGGCGGCGAAGGTGCTCCGCGTCCAGAAGGCGGCGGCCGGCATCGGAATCGGGTCCGGACCGAGGCGCACCTTGTACGCCAGCGCCGCGAGAGGGACCGTCAGCGGCCAGTACAGAGTCACCGACACGGCGATGACCAGCACCCAGCGGAAGAAGTTGAAGAACTCCACCGCACGCGCCCTCCGACCGGGAGGAAGAGCCGACCAGGGAACGGGGCCGGGAGACACGTCGGTTGAAGAGAAAACAGGTCGCTTTCCCACGCCGGTATGACCCGGATCAGGTCCCAGGGTGTGCTCTCAGCCCGCCGTCGATCCGTGCGATGGTGCGCGGCTCCGCGGCAGGCACCCCTAGCGATCTGCCCCTCATTGTACGCAGTAACGGCGCGGATGGTCAGTGGCAACGGGTACAGCGTCGCGCCCGCCCCTATGCGGACACCAGGCGCCACGGCGCGTCGTCGCCCGCGCCGTTCGCTTCCGCCCGCCCCTCGCGTCGCAGCTTGAGCAGACCGGCCAGGAGTTGCAGCCGCGCGAAGCGCATCACCCCCGCGGGCAGGCCGCGATACAACTCCGGCGCCAGGTCGGCGATCGTGCGCGGCCCCGCGCGCAGCGCGTCCACCAACTGCGCCTCGCGCCGGGCGCGGTGGTCGAGGGCGTCACGCAGCGTCTCCGCCGGGCGGGCGCTGACGTTGCCGTGCGCCGGCAGCAGCAGTCGGCAGTCGTAGCCCTGCAAGCGGCGGAGCGAGTCGAGGTAGACGGCCAGGTCGCCCTCCGGCGGCGCGATCACGATCGACGAGGCGGTCGAAACCATGTCGCCGGCCAGCAGCAGCCGGTAGCGCGGCTCGTAAAACGCCAGGTGCCCCGCGGCGTGGCCGGGCGTGTACGCCGCTTCCAGGTGCCACGTCCCGCTGCCGCCGGGACTGATGCCGAGGTCGAGCCGCTCGCCGTCCTCGATGAAATGCGCCACGTCCACCAGCCCGCGTAGCCGTTCGGCGGTCAGGCGGTGCGCCCAGACCGGCATGCCGTAGCGACGCGCGCATGCCGCGGCGGCGCCGACGTGATCCGGGTGGTGGTGAGTCAGGACGACGGCAGCCAGTCGCAGTCCGTCGTGCCGGCGGGCATCGAGCAGGTCAAAGAGACGCTGCTGCTCGACCGGGTCGGAGGCGCCCGGGTCGAGCAGGTACGCCGGGGCGCGGCCGACGAGGTAGGCATTGGTGTGCGTGCTTGGCGGCAGGACGACCGTGCGCAGCGGGATCAGCTGCACGTCGGGGGCGAAGAAGATCGGGTGGATGCGGCCCGCCGTCAGCGCCTCCAGCAGCGGGCCGAGTCGGGCGGGGGCTTCCTCGGTGGACCGGCCGCGGATCGACTCCAGCGTCATCACGGTCGGTGGCGATACCAGGGACTCGCCGCGCACCCACTCGGCGAGTACATCTGCGGCCGGCGCCCAGCGGCCGCAATCCAGCTCACCCGGCCAGACGACCGCCTCCTGCCCCGACGGCAGCACGGCGACGAAGAAGGTGGTGTCGAACCGGATCGGCGCGAACGCGGGCGTGGTCACGCTGCCGATGAGGTGCAGGTCCGCGGCGTGGACGACCAACCCCAGACGTACCAGCAACTCGGCGAACGACAGGCGGTCGGCGACGACCTCGCGGCGCCACCGTTCCAGGTCGGGAATGGGGGCGGGCTGGGAGCCGTCGGCGGGGCGGGCGAGCAGCACGCCGGTCTCCTCGAACAACTCGCGGGCCGCGGTGGCGCGGCGGACCGCAAGCGGATCGGCGGCGGGTTCGACGGGGATGGCGCAGTCGGCTGCATCGACCTTGCCGCCGGGGAAGGCCCAGAAGCCGCCGAAGAAGCGAAGGGTCTCACTCCGGCGGACGACGAAGACCTCGGACGAGCCGGGAGCCCGCGCCAGCAGGACGCTGGCGGCCTCGGCGATCCAGCCTGGTCCTTCGGGTTGCTCCATCTCGGTCAGGGGTGTCGGAGAAGATCTCTCCCTCCGGTCCCCTCACAGAGGGAGGGCCGGAGGGAGAGGTTGCGCGTCGCGTCGCTCACTCCTGTCCCTCGGCGGGAGTGGTTCGCGAGCGGGGGGTGGACTTTTTCGCGGCCGACGGGGGTTCGGGCTTGGTGAACTCGCCGGCCAGCCCGCGATGGACCGCCTCCATCAGCCGCTCCATGGCGAACGGCTTGCGGATGTAATCGACCACCCCGAGGTACTCGGCATACGCCTTGTGGCGGCTGCCCTCGTTGGCCGTGATCATGATGATCGGCGGAGCGTCCGCCTTGTCGCGGAAGTGCTCCAGCACCGGGTAGCCGCCCATGCGCGGCATCATCATGTCGAGGATGACGAGGTCCGGACGCTGGTTGTAGATCGCCTGCTTGCCCTGCTGGCCGTCCCGGGCCTGAATGACGCGGAAGCCCTGGCGCTCCAGCACGGTGCGTAACCCGTCGCTCAGTTCGGTGTCGTCGTCCACGATGAGAATGATTTTGTTGTCTGCCATGGCGGTAGCCCTCGGTCTGGGGATTGGGTCGGAGGCGAGGTTTGTCCCTGTCAGATTACCAGGGAGAAGTCGCATCTACAAGCAACTGGTCGAACCTGCCAGGGGCGAGGGGAGATCAATTCAACCGCTCGCCTTACCCGCCGATGGCGTGCATGGTGCGCTGCGGTTTGACGAAGCGGGCCGTGTTGATCTCGTGCCCTTCCCACTTCGCCCACACGTTGCGGCGAATCACCGCCGCAATCGCAGCATCGCTCGCGCCGCCGCGGAGGAGTTGTTTGACATCGTCCTCCTCGATGGCAAACAGGCAGTTGCGCAGCTTGCCGTCAGCGGTCAGGCGGACCCGGTTACAGCTCAGGCAGAACGGCTGCGAGATCGACGCGATGATGCCGACACGCCCTCCCGGATCGTCCGGCACACCGGAGGCGTCGGCGTACCGGAACTCCATCGCCGGCGCCCGCGGGTCGTAATCCTCGACCGGGACGAGCGGCGCCACCTCACGCTCGATCAGCTCCAGGATCTCGTGGGCGAAGAAGACCTTGCCGCGCTCCCACTGGTCGGCGCCGATCGGCATGTACTCGATGAAGCGGATCTCCAGCCGGTGTTCGCGGGCGAAGCGGGCCAGCGGCACGACCTCGTGTTCCGTCACCCCGCGGATGCTGACGGCGTTCACCTTGACCGGGTCGAACCCAACCCGCTTCGCCGCCAGGATGCCAGCGAGAACCCTGTCCAGCCCGTTGCGTCGGGCCAGTTCCCGGAACCGCTCGGGGCTAAGCGCGTCGAGGCTGATGTTGATGCGCCGCAGGCCGGCGTCGTACAAAGCCCGGGCGTGGTCGGCGAGGAGGATGCCGTTGGTGGTCAGACCGACGTCCCGAATGCCGTCGATGGCGCACAGCATTCGCACGAGGTCCGGAAGTTCGCGCCGCATCAGCGGCTCGCCGCCGGTGAGGCGCACCTTGTCGATCCCGAGCGGGGCCGCGATCCGGACGAAGCGCGCGATCTCCTCGAACGTGAGCAGTTCGCTCCGGTCCATGAAGGCCACATCCTCGTCCATGCAGTAAGTGCAGCGCAGGTTGCAGCGATCGGTCACGCTGATGCGCAGGTTGTTGTGGAGGCGGCCGAAGGAGTCGAGAAGAGAGGAGGGGCTAGAGACTGGGGGCTGGGGGCCAGGAAGGACGGACAGCGGCGCAGTCATCCCCTTGCCGGAATCCCCGCACAGCGGCAGCGACAATCTGCGCTCGCGCCTGTTTGCTTCGCTCATCACTCCTCCCTCTCCGCCAACTCCGCGCGCTGGCGCGCGCGGCTGGTTAACACGCCCCTAACCCCCGGTTCCCGGATGTACCCACTCGGTCGAGCCGTCGGCCCAGTTTTCCTTCTTCCAGATCGGCACGAGTTCCTTGAGGCGGTCGATGGCGTGGCGGCACGCCTCGAACGCCTGTGCCCGGTGGGGGCAGCTGACCGCGACCGCGACGCTCACCTCCCCCACCGCGAGCCGGCCGAGACGATGAATCAGCGCGATCTCGCCGACCGCCCAGCGGGCACGGGTGTCGGCCTCGATCTCCGCGAGTTTTTTCTCGGCCATCCCGGGGTACGCCTCGTAGTCGAGGGCGACGGTGACACGGTCGCCGGTCAGGTCGCGCACGGTGCCGAGGAACGCGACGACGGCCCCGCAGTCGTTGCGCCGGACCTGCTCGGTCAAGGCGTGGTGGTCGATCGGCTCTCGCGTCAGGCGGATCATGGTCGGTGGCGGGCGAAGGTGGGGTGGGTGCGGCCGGTCCGAACCCGCAGAGAATATTATAGCTGGAACGAGGCGGGGCACCCCACGTCGATCCGCCGCCCGTGGGCTTTGGAAACACTTCTGCACATCGCTTCCCTTGCCCCTGCCACGAGACCGCCGCCGCTCACCGGCGGCAGCACCGCCACCTCAGCAGACCGGGGCAGGCGGAGGCTGTCCTCAGCGAACTCGTCGTTGACCGCGAGCGCGCAGCGCTCCAGCAGTCCCGCCAGCGCCGGCACGTCCGCCGCCAGGCGCCCGCGCAGGTCGGCCACCGTGGCGCCGTCGGCCAGTTCCACACGCACCGATTCGGCGCCCGCCAGATCCTTCGCGCGGGCGAACAGGCGAACCTCGACAATCATCGCAGCACCAGTTCGCGGATGGGTTCCCTGAGGCGGCGGGCCACGTCCGGCAGCAGCCCATAGGCGAGCGCGAGGTACTGGACCGGGTGAAGGGTGCGCTTGCCGGCCCCGTCCTCCATCTGCATCCGGCAGGCGCTGCACTCGGTCGAACCGAACAGCACCCGCGGGCGCTTCAACTCCTCCAGCATCGGCCGGCCGGCTTCCAGAGACGTTTCGTAGTTCTCCGCCTTCAGGCCGAACGTGCCCGCCATGCCGGAACAACTCACGTCGATTGTATGCACCATCAGACCCGGTATCAACGCGAGCAGTTGCGGCCCGGCGGGGGGGCTCCCGAGCGCCTTCAGGTGGCACGGAACGTGATGGCCGACCGCGAAATCCAGCGGCCGGAAGTCGGTGCGCAGCCGCCCTTGCCGGTGCAGATCCCACAGGAACGCGGTCAGCTCGACCGTGCGCTCGGCGACGAGTTTCGCGTCCGAGTCGTCGGTCAGGTCGGGGTAGTCCTGGCGGAGCATCAGCGCCGCGGTCGGCTCGGAGCAGACAATCGGCCACCCCTCGCGGGCCGCGTCGGCGAGCACGCGCAGGTTCCGCCGGGCGATGTCGCGAGCCGCCTCGACGTCGCCGTGCGCCAGCGCCGCCATCCCACACCCGCGCTGGCCCGGCGGCACGTACACCTCGAACCCGTTGTGGCGCAGCACCGCGACGACGGCTTCGGCGACCTGCGGATCGCTGCAGTTGGCGAACACGTCCACGAAGTACGCGACCCGCTCGCCCTCCGCCCTGGGCTTGCGCGTCCAGCCGCGCCGCCGCGCGCGCCGCAGGAAACTGCGCAGGGCGAAGCGCGGCAACCGCCGCCGACGCGACAGGCCGAACAGCTTCTCGAATACCCAGCGCGTGAACCGACTCTTCAGAGCCAGGTTCACGACCAGTGAGAACGTCCCCCCCAGCCGGGCGAACCCCTCGGCCCGAGCCATGAACCAGTCCTTCCAGTCGAGACCATACTCGGCCACGTTAGCGGCCTTCGCCTCGAGCATCAGCCGGGGGATGTTGACGTGGGCCGGGCACTCGGCGGCGCACATGCGGCAGTTGACGCATAGATCGGCCACCGCCCGCACCTCGTCGGGGGCGAGTTGGCGCGGGTCGGCCTTCTCGGCGAGGCGGTGGCGGAGCAGGTTCGCCTTGGCACGTGGGGCAGCCGCCTCGGCGTGAGTCGCCCGGAAAACGGGGCACATGCGCTGAGCGGGCGCCTCGGTCCGGCACTGGCCGCAGCCGTTGCAGCTGAGAACCTCGGCGACGACCTCGTCCGGCTGCCAGCGCAGCAGCCAGGGCGTGTCGCGCCCGGCCGTCTCCCGATCGGGTGGATTGTCTGCCACCGGCCGGGCACCGCGCAGAGGGCGGCGCAGCGGCCACCGCTCCAGGTCGGGCGCCGGATCGACGATCTTGCCCGGGTTGAACAGGCCGCGCGGGTCGAACACCGCCTTGAGCTGACGGAAGACCGGGTAGAGCGGGCCGTACTGCCGCGCCACCCACGGCGTCCGCGCCAGCCCGGTCCCGTGCTGCGAGCTGACCGTCCCCCCCAGCTGCAGCGCCAGCCGGTGGATCTCCTCGGCGATGGCCGACAGCTTCGACACGTCCTCCGGCTGTTGCAGATCGAGGAACGGCCGGGTGTGGACCTGGCCCGTCCCGGCGTGGACCAGGAACGACGCGGTCGTTTCGTGTTCCTTGAGGATCTCCTGCACTCGATGCAGATAGGCGTTGAGTTCCTCCGGCGGCACGCCGACATCCTCGACGAACGCGACCGGCTGGGCCCCGCCGCGCAGCCCGTACAGGGTCGGCAGGACGACTTCGCGCAGCTGCCACAGGCGGTCGATGTCGTCCGGGTCGAAGGCCGGGTGTGCGTGCAGGGCCAGGCGCTCGCTGCGGTAGAGTTGCTCGACCAGCTGCTGGGCGGCCTCGCGGGCCTCGCGGGTGGTGTCGGTTTCGTACTCGACGAGCAGCACCGCCTCGACCGCCGGGGGGACCAGCGCGGCGGCGGCGGCGGCGTCGCTGCCGCGGGCCAGGCTCAGTAATCGCCGGTCGAGCAGTTCGCACGCAGCCGGGCCGGTCGGCAGCGCCCGCTGGGCGGCTCGCAGGGCGGCGTCGAGGCTGGCAAAGCCCAGCAGCACCAGGCTGCGCCCGCCGGGCAGCGGGATGGTCCGCAGGGTCGCCTCGGTGATGACCGCCAACGTTCCCTCCGACCCGGTCAGTAACTTCGCCAGGTCGAGGCCGTCCGCCGTCAGGGCGTCGTGGAGGAGATAGCCGCAGCGGTTGTACGGCGTGCGTGGGCGGCAGGTCCGGATCAGCTCGGCGTTCTCGCTCAGCAGCACCGCGGCGGCGCCGACGATGTCATGCAGGTGACCCGGCACATCCTCGGCGGCGGGCTGGACAGGCTCCCTGCCGACGGTGGCCGCCTCGCCGGTGTCGAGGACGACGCGCAGGGCGGCGACGTGGTCGCGGGTGTAGCCGTAGCGCAGGGTGTGAGCGCCGGAGGCATTGTTGGCGACCATACCGCCGACGGTACACTGCGCCGCACTGGCCGGATCGGGAGCGAAGCGGCGCCCATCGCGGGCCAGGCGCGCGTTGACCGCGCGGCAGGTGACGCCGGCCTGGACGCGGATGGTGTCGGCGCCGACGTCGCGGATCGCCTGGAAATGGCGGCTCAGGTCGAGGATCAGGCCGGGGCCGAGCGCCTCGCCCGCGACCCCACTGCCCGCGCCGCGCGGCACCAGGGGCAGGCGGTGCTCGGCGGCGTAGCGCACCAGAGCCTGGACGTCCTCCTCGTCGCGCGGGACCGCCACGCCGATCGGATGGACCTGGAAGATGCTGGCGTCGGTGCTGTAGAGAGCACGAGACAGGTCATCGAAGAGCAGACCGCCCTTGAAGAACCCCTTGAGATCGTCGCGGATGCGCTCGCGCTGTTGTTCGTCCACGTTGGTACAGTCCAGGCGCGTCAAGGGTGACAGGGTGACCGAAGCAAGCCCACGGGGCGCAGCCCGTGGGCTTGCTTTGGTCACCCTGTCACCTTGTCACCCTGTCATCTTACCGCTTCTCGCCGGCCCCGCCAGCGGGCAGGGTGAGGCCGCGGAGCAGGCCCATGTCGCGCGTTCCGAGTTTCTGCACCTCGCCCGGGGTCATCGTGAACGCTACCAGGAGCTGGTCCCCCCGCGACCCGGCGACGAGGTAGAAGTACTGCAGCGCCTTCAGCCCGTCCATTTCGCCCTCGGCCGCAACAAGGTAGATCCAGTTGCCGTTGGTCGCTTCCTTGACCTCCTCGTCGCGCAGGATGCTCCCCATCGTCCAGCCCGGCATGTTCGCCAGGATTTGCTTGAACTCCTCGGGGGTGAAGTGCTTGCCGGCCTCGACCTTCTTCCACGGCGTAAGCGTCACCTGGGCGACGAACTGACCGCGATCCATCAGGCGCTGGACGAGGTGCTCGTCGGTCTGGGCAACGGTGTGCCACTCGCGGCTGTGCTGCAACTCGTACAGGCCGCGATGGTCGCGGTGGCGCAGGAGAGTCAGCCGATCGGCCGGCACCTTGTCGCGCGGGATGGGCACCAGGGCGTAGTCGTTCACCTCGCCGGCCGGCTCGGGCAGCGGGGAGCGCTCGACCGTGTAGGTGATCTCCGCCTTCGCCGCCGGGCTGACCGGCCCCTGCGCGCGCTCGTCGGTCTGCTTCCACGCCAGCCCGACCAGCCGCTTGCACTTCAGATCGAAGCGCCCGGTCGCCTGCACTGCCACCTTGACCTCCGCTCCCAGGTCGATGCCCGCCGCCGGGCCGGTGAAGGAAACGGTCGCGATCTCGTCCTTGACCTGCTCCAGCTTGCCGATCAGTTCCTGCGACGTCAGCCCACTGAATCGGCACAGGGCCTGGACGACCGGGTTGGCGACCTTCCAGGTGTCGCCGACTGCGACGTCGCGCCCGGGGAGGAGTCCGGGAAGGGCGAGGGTGTCGAGGTGTTCGGTCAGCTGCAACTCGTCGCGCGTCAGCAGATCGTGCGGACTGAAGACAACCAGCGTATCCTTGATGCGCTGCACGGCGAGCAGCTTGCGCGCCTTGTCGCCCAGCGCGCGTTCGATCTTGCTGTCGGCGACCGCGATACCGACCTTTGCCGCGAGGTAGTGGCGGGCAGCCTTCGCGATCAGCCCGCCGGTGCCGGGCTCCAGGACGCGCTCGTAGAAGTCGTGGCTCGCCGCCGCCGACTCCTTCAGCGCGATCGCCTTGCCCTCCTGCTGAACCTTCAGCTCGCCAGCGAGCGCCATGCCGAGCTTGACGCGCGTGCAGGTGTCGGCAGCGGTGTCTTCTTTCAGCGGGTAGGTCTGGGCTCGGGCTGTCCCCGCCACCGCCAGGGTAACGATCAGGCCCGTCACGGTTCGCCAGCTAACCATTGCCCTCTCCTGTTTCTGCAGGTCCGTCCGCACCCAACCCGGACGCGCGGCGGGAAGATACAGCGGGGCGCTGCCCACGTCAACCGCGGTCTGCCCCGATCCCGGAGGCCGCGGCGGAGGTGGCTAGTAAGGACTGGCGGACCAAACTCCTGTTCGAGCCCGCAGCGTCAGCGCGGGACGAGACAAAGACCTGCGCTGACGCTGCGGGCTCGGACGGAATGGCGGCGGCGTTTGATCCGGTAGTGCTAACCGGAGGGAGTTTTACAAGGGCACGAATGTGACCTAGAGTTCTGGTAAGACGCTGTCAAAGAATAAGTTTACCGCTTGCGGCGAAACGGACCCAGGGGCCAATGGTCCCGGCGGGCTGTCGGCAGCTGGCGCAGCGCACAGGAGAAGGGCGGAGGAAGACCGATGATCACGCCGGCCATTCTTGCCCGCAATGTCTCCAAGAGCTTCCGCACTGGCCAGCAACAGACCACTATTCTTCGGGGCGTGAGCCTCGACATCGCCCGCGGCGAGATCGTTTACCTCGTCGGGCCGTCGGGGAGCGGCAAATCGACCCTGCTGTCGATCCTCGGCTGTCTGCTCAGCTCCGACAGCGGGCGCGTGGAGGTTCTCGGCCGGAACGTGGGCAAGATGACCCAGGCGGAACAGACCGCGTTTCGGCAGGAGCATCTCGGGTTCATCTTCCAGACGTTCAACCTGTTTCCGACTCTCTCCGCGCTCGACAACGTGCGGCTGGCGCTGGCGATGCGCGGCGTGCCGGTCCGGGAAGCGCGGCGGCGGAGCGCCCAGCTGCTCGACCAGGTCGGCCTCGGCGATCGCGGCCGCCTGCGTCCGGGCCAGCTGAGCACTGGCCAGGGTCAGCGCGTGGCCGTCGCCCGGGCTCTGGCCGGCAATCCGCTGGTTCTGTTCGCCGACGAGCCGACCGCGTCGCTGGACGCCGAGAACGGGCTGGCGGCGATGGAGTTGCTCAGCCGCCTGGTGCGGTTCCGCAACATGACGCTGGTGGTGGTGACGCACGACAGCCGCGTGTTCTCGTTCGCCGACCGCATCCTGCACCTCGAGGATGGCCGGTTGCGCCGCGAGTGGACGGAGAAGGCGCCGCCCGCCCACAGCCGGCGGCCGCTGTTCGACCCGGTGAAACTTGTGCGAGGGTTGAAGGGATGAAGGCCATCCTGGTGTGCGTGGGTCTGGCGGCCGGGTTCGCCGCGGTCGGGGTGCCGCTGCTGTGCCGCACCGACGGCGAGGCGCCGGCCCCGCGCAAGGCGAAGCGGCTGAATTACTGCCCGACGGAGGTGGCGGCCAACGGCATCGTTGAGGGCGCGCGGCCGGAGGTCGCTCTGCGGCCGGAGGTGCCCGGCCGGATCGCCGCCATCCACGCCCGGGAGAACCAGGACGTGCGCCGCAGCGACGTGCTCGTGGAACTCGACAGCGACACCCACCGCCACGAAGTTGCCCTGGCGGCGGCGGAGTTGGCCCTTGCCCGGGCAGACCTGGCCAAGCTCCGCAACGGCGAGCGCAAGGAGCGGCTGGACGCGGCCGGCGCGCTGGAAAGCGCCAAGGAGACGCTCCACCACCAGGCCCGGGGAGAGTTCGAGCGTGCCCAGGAACTGCTGTCGCGCAAGTCGATGAGCGTGGAGCAATACGAGGCCCACCGCTTCCGCATGCTCCAGACCGAGGCGGAGTGGAAGCAGTACCGGGCCGAGCTGGCGTTGCTGCGCGCCCCGCCGCGGCCGGAAGACCTGGCGGCCGCCGAGGCGCGGGTGGCCGCCGCCGAGGCGCGCCACCAGCTGGCCGTGGCTCGCCAGGCGAAGACGCGCGTCGTCGCGCCGTTCGACGGGCGGATCCTGCAGGTCTACGCCGAGCCGGGGGAGATCGCCGGCCCGGACAACCCGCAGCCGGTCCTGCTATTCGCCGACCTGTCGAGGCGGCGGGTCCGGGCGTTCGTCGAGGAACTCGACATCTCCCGCGTGAGGACGGGGCAGCAGGTCCGGATCACGGCCGACGCCCTCGCCGGCAAGGAGTACGCCGGAGTGGTTGCGCTGGTCCTCCCGCGGATGGGGAAGCGAGCCCCCCAGAGCGACACCCCCGGCGAGTACCGGGACGTGTACTACCGCGAGGTGCTCATCGACATGACCGCGGCCGGGGAGATGCCGACCAACCTGCGCGTGCAGGTGCGTATCGCCGTCGGTGCCGGGCAGGCCGCCCCTCCCCCGGCGCCTCCTCGCTAGCGGCTCCTTGCAGCTGAAGGGGTTACCAGCCGCGAGTGCCAGCGCGCGGGCGGATCCGCGCGCTGGCGCTCGCGGCTGGTAACCCTCTCCGCCGCCCCGTCGCGCGTTTGTGCTCTGCCTCAGGCTCCTGGAACTCGCACCGATGTGCCAGGGGCCGTTGCGAATTTTCTCATCGCAATCAGCCCCCCCCACCGCTAGACTTGATGCATTGCCCGACGATCGGCCGTCCCGCCCGACTTCCTGCCCAGGGAATCCTCGCAACGTCCGCAAGGGGGCCACCAGATATGTTCGGTTCGCTTCGCCATTCCTCGCCCGCCCGCCGGCTTCGTCCTGGCAAACGCATCGCCCTCGGCCTGGTCCTGGCGCTGCTGACGGCCGCCCCGGCGACGGCGGCGCTGCCCACCAGCGCCGCGGCGAAGGCGCGCGCGATCGGCCAGCCGGTCGCACTCGTGGTCCAGCCCGAGACGATTACCTTCGATGGCCCGCGCAGCACGGTGCAGGTCGTTATCACCGGCAAGTACGCCGACGGCACCGTCCGCGACCTGACTCACTTCTGCGACCTGGCCGTCGAGACGCCCGGCGTCGTCGCCCTCGACGAGGAGCGCTTCCTCACCCCGGTCAAGGACGGCAGCACCGCGCTGATCGTCAAGGCCGCCGGGCAAGCGGTCCGCGTCCCGGTGACGGTGCAGGACTTCACGAAACCGCAGCCGGTCAGTTTCCGCAACGACGCGATCGCGGCGCTGAACGTCGGGGGCTGTAACTCCGGCGCCTGTCACGGCACCCCCAGCGGCAAGAACGGTTTCAAGCTCAGCCTGCGCGGGTACGATCCGCCGGCCGACTACATCCAGCTGACGCGCGACGTCCTCGGCCGCCGCACCGACCGGATGGGCGCCGCGTCGAGCCTCATCTACCTGAAGGGTCTCGGCCGCATCCCGCACGAGGGCGGCGCCCGCTTCAGCCCCGCCAGCATTCCGGCGAAGACCCTGCACGCCTGGCTGAGCGAGGGGCTCCGCGACGACGCTCCGACGGTCCCGCTGCTGAAGCGCGTCGAGGTGGCCCCCGGATCGCGCGTGCTGAACGACCCGACGCGCTGGCAGCAACTTGCCGTCCGGGCCTCCTTCGCCGACGGCACCGTTCGCGACGTGACGCGCCTGACCGTCTTCAGCAGCAGCGACAGCGCCGTCGCCGACGTGAACGCCAACGGCCTGGTCGAATTCGGTCAGAGCGGCGAGGTCGCGATCCTGTGCCGCTACCTCGACGAGCTGGTGTCGGTGCGGCTGACGTACCTGGAGCCGAAGAAAGGCTTCAAGTGGTCGAACCCGCCGGAGAACAACTACGTCGATCGGCACGTCTTCGCGAAGCTGAAGATGCTCAGCATCCAGCCGTCGGACCTGTGTACCGACCAGGAGTTCCTGCGCCGCGTCTACATGGACGTCTGCGGCATCCTGCCGACCGCCGACGAAACGCGCGCGTTCCTCGCCAGCAAGGAGCCGGACCGGCGGGCGAAGCTGATCGACCGGCTGCTCGAACGGCGAGAGTACGCCGACTTCTGGACTCTCAAATGGTCAGACGTGCTCCGCTCCAGCCGCAAAACGATCCAGGTCAAGGGCACGCGCGTCTTTCAGAAATGGGTGCGCGGCCACATCGAGCGCAACACCCCGGTCAACCGCATGGTGAGCGAACTGCTGACCGCGTCCGGCAGCACGTTCGCGAACCCGCCGGCGAACTACTACCGCATCGCCCGCGATCCGACGAGCCTCGCCGAGACGACGGCCCAGCTGTTCTTCGGCATCCGCATGCAGTGCGCCAAGTGCCACAACCACCCGTTCGAGCGCTGGACGCAGGACGACTACTACAGCTTCGCCGCGTTCTTCGCCCGGGTGAAGCAGCGCAAGGATCCGACCCAGGGGCCGGTCGTCGCGAAGGGCGAGAACGCGGAGTACATCTACGTCGAGCGGGCCGGCGAGGTAATCCAGCCGCGCACCGGCAAGGCGATCTCGCCGAAGTTCATGGGCGGCGCCGTCCCGATCGTCCCGCCGGGCAAGGACCGCCGCGCGGTCCTCGCCAACTGGCTGACGGCCGGCGACAACCCGTTCTTCGCGAAATCGGTGGTGAACCGCCTCTGGTATCACCTGCTGGGCCGCGGCATCGTCGATCCGGTCGATGACTTCCGCGACTCCAACCCGTCCGCCAACGACGACCTGCTCGACGCCCTGGCGCAGGACTTCGTCAAGCACAACTTCGACGCCAGGCACCTGATCCGGACCATCCTGAACTCGCGGACGTACCAGCTCGGCGCCCAGAGCAACGAGTTCAACAAGGATGACAACAAGTACTTCTCGCGGGCGGTGACGAAGCTGCACACGGCCGAGCAGCTGTTCGACGCCATCACCCAGGTGACCGAGGTGCCGGAGAAGTTCGCCGGCCTGCCGCTGGGGACGCGCGCCACGCAACTGCCGGACGGCGAGGTAAATCACCCGTTCCTGAAAACGTTTGGCCAGCCGGCTCGGGAACTGGCGTGCGAGTGCGAGCGCGAGGGCGACAGCAACCTCGCCCAGGCGCTGCAGCTGATCAACGGCCCGTTCGTCAACGACCGGATGCGGAACGCCAGCAACCGCATCGGCAAGCTGCTGGCGAAGAAGCTCAACGACCGCGAATTGCTCGACGAGCTGTACCTGGCAACGCTGACGCGGCTGCCGGAGCCGCCGGAAATCCAGGCGTTCATGGCTCACGTCTCGGCAGCGAGCGACAGGCGCAAGGCGTGGGAGGACGTCCACTGGACGCTGATCAACGCCAAGGAGTTCCTGTTCCGGCATTGAGAGCGTTTCGTGCCAGGACGCAAGGAGCGCAAAGGAAGACCTCCTTTGCGCTCCTTGCGTCTTTGCGCGAAACGCCTGGCAGCGCTCGTACCCTTCGCGCCCTCCACCTTTATCGGGCCGCTCATGAGCACGTTTGTTTTCAACGGCACGATCATCCTTGCCGACCGCCTGCTGGAAGACGGCCACGTTGTCATCGCGGGCGAGCGCATCGTCGCGGTGGGCGCGGGGCGGCGTCCGGACGGGATTGATCTGGCGGACGGCTACCTCGCGCCGGGGTTCGTGGACCTGCACATTCACGGCGGGGCCGACGTTGATTTCATGGACGGCACGGCGGACGCGTTCCGCACCGTCTGCCGCGCCCACGCCCGGCACGGCACGACGAGCCTGCTGCCGACGACCACCGTCGCCCGCCACGAGCAGCACCTTGCGTTCCTCGACGTCTGCCGCCGCCTGAAGCGCGAAGGCACCGGCAGCGCTCGCATCCTCGGCGCCCACTTCTACGGCCCGTACTTCGCCATCGAGGCGCGCGGTTGCCACCCCGCGGCCTCGGTCCGCGCGCCCGAGGCGCACGAGTACGAGCAGTACCTCGCGTTCGCCGACTGCATCGCCACCGCCACCGTCGCGCCGGAGCTGCCCGGCGCCGAGGGGTTCGTCCGCGCTTGCCGCGCACGCGCGATCCGCTGCAACGCGGGCCACAGCTACGCCACCTTCGACCAAATGGAGGCGGCCCTCGGCTGGGGCGTGCGCCACGTCGATCATCTGTTCTGCGCCATGTCGGACCGGGCGCGGCTGCGGCAGAGCCAGACCTACCCGATGCGCGGCGGCGTCATGGAGGCGACCCTCTACTTCGACGAGCTGACGACGGAGGTGATCGCCGACGGCAAGCACCTGCAGCGGGAGTTGCTGCTGCTGGCGTACAGGGTCAAGGGGCCGGACCGGCTCGCCCTGGTGACCGACTGCAACCGCGCCCTGGACATGCCGGACGGCGAATACATTTTCGGTCCGCTCGATGGCGGCGAACCGATCCTGCGCCAGGACGGGGTCGGGGTGATGCTCGACGGCAAGGCGCTGGCGTCCGGCGTGGTCGGCATGGACGAGTGCGTGCGCACGTTCCACCGCCTGACCGGGGTGTCGCTGCCGGAGGTCGTGCGCATGGCGAGCCTGACGCCGGCGCGCATCGCCGGGCGGGACGCGGACCTGGGCAGCATCGAGCCCGGCAAGCTGGCGGATCTGGTCGTGCTGGACCGTGGGCTAAACGTGCGGCAGGTCCACGTCGCCGGGACACCACTTTGAGAGGGGGGAAGGCGGCAGCCGGTCCGGAAAGGCACGCGCCGCGCGCTCAGCTCCCCAGGTGCTGCCGGCACAGCGCCTCGAACTCCGGCACCTTCTGCTTCGCGCCGGCCCGCAGCTCCTGCAGGAACTTCTTCATTGTCTCGTCGGCCCCACCCTCGGACACGATCCAGCGGCGCAACCAGCTTGCCTCCTGGGCGCTGATGACGCCATCCGCCAGGACGTTGTTCTTGACCGCGTCGAGCACCAGCTGGTGGAACGACGGCGCCACCGCCGCGGCGCCCCTTTTCAGCTCCAGCAGGAACTCCAGCTCAATGTCGTCGATGGTGCCGTCGGCGAGCAGCTCCTTGCGCAGCAGATCGACCTCGCGCCGGTCGATGGTGCCATCGGCGAGGAGCAGCTCCTTGGTGAGCTTCTTCCAGTCGGCCATCGGGAACCTCCATCGTGATGCGGCCGCGCGGGCCGGCCCGGACTCACTTCGCCATGCACTCGTCGTACAGCGCCTGGAACTCGGGACAGACGCGGTCCGCCAGCAGTTTCAGCTCACGCAGGAGCTTCTTCTCGTCGGCATCGACCTTCCCGTCCGCCAGGATGTAGCCGCGCAGCCACTCGACCTCGCCGGCGCTAATCGATCCGTCCGCCAGGATGGTCGTGCGGACCGCCTCGTTGAGCAGGCTCTGGAACGCCGGCACCGCCTTGTACGCACCGCGCTTGGCCTCGAACAGGAACGCCAGCTCGCTCTGGTCGATGCGCCTGTCGGCGAAAAGTTCCTTGCGCAGGATCGCGACCTTGCGATCGCCGATGTGGCCGCCCGCCAGCAGGATGGCCCTCGCCAGCCTTCGCCAGTCCGCCATGGTCCGCTCCTTCCAGGGTGTGCAGCCACCCGCCGCGGGGCATTCCCCGGCGAGTGGAGGGAGACGGGATTCAGGATAACGCGCGGGCGCGGCAAGGCAAGCCAATTGGGCGACCGGGAGCGGTCCGGGCGGGCGAACTGCGCTTGCCCCGCGGGGGCAATGTGGGGTATGACGGGGGAGGTACGTCCGCCCGGTCCAGGAGGTCGCCATGATCCGTCCCGCCACCCCCGCCGACACGCCCGCCCTGGTCGAGATCGCCCGCGGGACCGGCGTCTTCAAGCCGCTGGAGATCGAGGCGCTCCAGGAGGTGCTCGACGACTATCATGCGACGAACCACGCCCAGGGGCACCGGGCGATCTGTTACGAGGACAGCGGGCGGGTGGCCGGGTTCGCGTACTTCGCGCCGGCCGTCATGACCGACCGGACGTGGTATCTCTACTGGATCGCGGTCGGCAAGCCGCTCCAGGCGCACGGCCGCGGGGCCGCTTTGCTGAGCCACACCGAGGACGAGGCGCGGGTAGCCGGCGCCCGCCTGCTGATCATCGAGACGTCGTCCCTGCCCCACTATGAGCTGACGCGCCGGTTCTACCACAAGCAGGGGTACGACCAGGAGGCGGTCCTGCGCGACTTCTACGCCGACGGCGACGACATGGTAATCTTCCGCAAGCGCCTGGCCCCTGACGCCCGCCCCGGTCAGAGCACGTCCCAGCGGCCGGCGTAGCGCCGCAGCGAGTTCGCCAGGTCCGCACTCCCGTCAGGATAGGCGGCGGCCGCGCGCGGGGCAAAGTCGGCAGGAGCGGGCGTCCCCTCCCGCGCGGAGCCACCCGCACCGGACCGCGCGCGCGGACCGGGTCGGCCCGGCGCCCGGCTCAAGCCGGTCGGTCCCCTGCTCCGAAGTAACTCCTGAAAGCGCATCTCGCCCGTTCGGGGATGACCGAAACCGTTTCCGGACGTGGGGAAGAAGTGAGCGGGCTGTAACGGCCCGGTGTGCGGTGCCGCGTGCGGGGCTCGTCCACGGTGGTCGGCCCCGCCGCGAGCATCCACCAGTGCAGGGACGAGGGAGAAGCGAAGCCCTGGCAAAGCCCACGGGTGGTGTCCCGTGGGGAAGTCTCCTGCACTTCCCCACGGGACACCACCCGTGGGCTTTGAAAATTCTCTCTCACACATCTCTTACTCCGGCACCAGATTCCCCTGTCCGCACAGCGCGACGTCTCCGTCAGCCGGCGCCGCAACGGCACGGCGCCTCCCGACCCATTTCCCACGGATATGCCACCCGTTTCCGGTCGGACAGGAGGGCTCTTGTAGTACGGTCCTGTCCCTGGCGTCGAAAGCTCCGGGCAAAGTCAGTTTGCAACTTGAGACGGACGCGCCATACGCTGAAGATGGAAAAGCGAGGAGTGGTACGTAAGATGCGTCGAGTTTTTGCCAGCCCTGGTGTAGCCTGAGATCCCGGAGGTTGATGGATCTTGCCCCCTGCGCCTCTGTCCTCGCAGGGGAGCGGGGGAGAGGTTGAGTCTGTCCAGTCTGGAGGTTGTCATGTCTCCACCGGCATCCGGCGCGCCGCGCCCGCTTCCGACCTGGCTGGTCGTCGCGGGCAGCGCGGCGATCGTCTTCCATCTTGGCACCGTCGCCACCCGGGCTCTGTCGGCCCAGAGCGGGATGTGGTTCGTGCCCAACTTCGGCCCGAGCATGGCCGAGCCGCCTACCTTCGCGAAGGTCATCGACGAGGTGACGAACCGCAACTATCTGTACCCGCTCAAGATGACGCACGACTACCATTTCCCGTCGAACCGGCCGGCGCTGCCGGGGATCGAGTTCGAGGCCCGGTTCAAGGACCGGGACGGCAAGCCGGTCACCCTGAAGTTCCCCGACGCGAAGGCGAACCCGTGGGTGCGGCACCGCCAGCACGTGCTCGCGGCCGCGCTGGGCAACGACATCCCGGTACAGCCGCCGCAGGGCGAGGTCATCGCGGCCCCCGGGCAGGAGGTGCGGCAGGTGCAGATCTGGGACATCGGCCCGGAAGGGGCGCTGCAGCTGAAGACGGTGCCCGAGCACCTCGTCCCGCGTAACCGCCCGGTCGCCCGGCCGAACGAGTGGGCGCTGCTGCTGGCCCGTGCCTACGCCCGCTACCTGGCCCGCGAGTACGGCGCGGCGTCGGTCGAGATCGTGCGCCGGTCGCAGGATCCGATCCCGCCCGGCGTGATGTTCGCCCCCGTCGCCCCCCCGGCGAACGCCTTCCCCGTCCTCGTCGCCAACTTTGGAGAGCTACCCCGGTGAAGAAGCGACATTCCGCACACGTCACGGAGAAAGCGCCCTCGGTCTCAGCCCCGGCCCCGGCCCCGGCGCCGCGCGTCGCCAGCGAGACCCCCGTGCCCTCGGTCGCACGCGGCGGGTTCTGGCAGGAGTGGGCGCGCTTCTGGTTCAATCCTGTCGATCCGGTCGGGCTGCACGTCGTGCGCCTGCTATCCGGACTGCTGTTCCTGGTGTGGCTGCTGCCGCTGGCTGGGCACATCGACGGCCTGTACGGGCTGCAGGGGTGGTTCGACCGCGAGGCCTACGCCGCGGCGGCCGTCCTGCCCGAGGGGCCGGCGGTGCCGATCGGCTGGTCGGTGCTGTATCTGGCCGGCGACAGTTCGACCGTGCTCCACGCCATCTACTGGTCGTCGATCGGCGTCCTGGTGCTGTTCACGCTCGGTGTGTTCCCGCGCGTGACTGCCGTGCTGACGTGGGTGGTCGTCGCGTCGTTCACCGCCAGCCCGGCCGCGTACTACGACGCCGAGGCGCTGCTGGTGATCCTGGCGTTCTACCTGATGCTCGGCTACCTGCTGCTCGGCCTGCGCGACGCCCGCCTGTCGCTGCTGCAGCGCCTGCTCGGCCCGCGCAGCGCGTTCCTCGTCGGCCGACCGCCGGAGGACGAGGGCGGGCGGCGGGAGAGCGTGGCGGCCAACGTGGCGCTGCGACTGGTGCAGGTCCACTTCGCGCTGGTGATCGTCGTGAGCGCCTTCGCGAAGCTCCAGACCGGCGACTGGTGGTCCGGCGCAGCGCTGTGGTATCATTTCTACCCGCCGCTGCACACGACCCTGGACCAGGTCCGCGTGTATGCGAGTTCCGCCACGGCGACGATGTTCGCCTTCAGCCTGGCGACCTACGCGGTGCTGGCGTGGCAGTTCGCGTTCCCGCTGTTCGCCTGGCGGACCGGCGCGTGGCGCGTGCTGCTGCTCGGCGGCTTCGCGCTCGGCTGGGCGTACACGGCGCTGGTGCAAGGGCTGCCGCTGTTCGGGCCGGCGTTTTTCATCGGGGCGCTGAGCTACGTCACCGCGTCGGAGTGGCGGCGCTGGCTGGCGTGGCTGCCGCGTGTACCGGGACTGCGGAGCCTGGGCCGCTGGCTGCCGCCGGCCCACGTGCCGGGGCGGACGCAGATGCGGATGGAGGCGGCCGCTGCCGCGGGGAGGTCGCGATGAATCGCTGGAGTTCCGTGCTGTGCCTGGGCGCCGCGGTCCTGATCGCGGCGCTGTGCGCGTCCTGTGCCCCGATCGACCCGCCCCGGACCGACAAGGTTGGACCGACCGGCGGGCTGACGCGCCCGAAGCAGGAGATCCCAATCAAGCTACCGCCCGAGATCGGCGGCCAGAAGGACCACCTGCAGCGGCGCATCGAGATCGCCGTCGATCAGGTGCGGCGGCGCGAGGTGCTGACGACGAACGGCTTCTGGACGGTCTTCCATGCGATCCTCGGCCTGGGACCGAAGACGATCGATCTGGTAGACCCGGTGACGAAGAAGCACGTCAACGCGCTGGACCACATTTGCAGCGGCGGCGAGGTGCGCGGCATGCACTTCGTGGAGACAAAGTACGGGGTAGACGTCGCCAGCGGCGAGATGTTCGTCGCCCAGGGCCACCAGGACCAGTTCGTCGCCGAGATGGTCCAGTGGGGCGTGCCGGCCGACCGGAAGTTCGTACTCGGGAAGAACACATACACGTTCCAGGACTTCCTCAACCACTCGAAGATGCGGGCCAGCGTCACCGAAAAGCAGGAGCTGAGCTGGGCCATCCTGATCATCGGCCAGCACTTCGGGACCGACATCACCTGGACCAACGCCAGGGGCGAGGTGGTGCGCTTCGAGGACGTGGTGCGCTACGAGGTGAACGAGGGCGTCGAGCAGGCGGCGTGCGGTGGGACGCATCGCCTGTTCGGCCTGGCGTGGGCGTACCACCTGCACCTGCAGCGGGGCGGCAAGACGGTGGGCGTCTGGAAGGACGTCGCTGACCAGCAGGCGCGGTGCAAGGCGCTGGCGCACAAGTACCGGAACGCGGACGGATCGCTCTCGACCAGCTTCTTCAAGGAACACGGCAACGTCCCGGACATGCAGCTGCGGATGAACACGACTGGCCACATGGTCGAGTGGCTGGCGCTGACGATGACGGACGAGGAGCTGCGCGAGCCGTGGATGGAGGATGCGGTCAACGCCCTGACGACGATGTTCTTCAACATCCAGAACCAGCAGATGGAGGGCGGGACGATGTACCATGCCGCTCACGGCCTGCTGATCTACTACGCGCGCCGGTACGACCCGCGCCGGCTCGACGAACTGGGCCTGCAGCGGCCGGTCATGGTCCTGCTGCCACGTGTCGCGGCGGGGTGATCTCGCCGTGAGCTGGCGCACGCACCAGCCCGGAGCGCCAGCGCCGGGCTGGTGCGTGCGCCAGCGCCGGGCTGTTTCTTCGGGGGGCGCGGGCGGGTGGGTCCGGTCACGGCGAACCTCCGGGGCCGGTCGGCTCATACGGCATCGCCGCGGCCGTGCTTCGTGCCGCTGGCAGTCTGGCGCGCGTACGTCCGGCCCCAGATGAAGTAGTGGGCCGCGCCGAGCAGCGTCATCACCCCCACGACCAGGAGCAGCGCCGGGAAGAGCCCTCCGAGAATCAGCATCCCGAAGAAGAAGATAATGCTGCCGCAGAACGCGGTCATGCCGATGAGCGCGACCGTCTCGCGGCGCCGGCGGGTGGCTGGGTTGCAGTCCATAAGAGCCTCCTCCGATTCCTGCAGGTCACACGTGCGCCGGGGTCTGCTCCCCGCGGTGCGCCTCGTCCCGGTACGTCGGCGGCTCGTGGTCGTCCTCCTCACCCGTTCCCAGCTCCAGCTTCAGCTGCAGGAACCGGAGCATGTCCTTCAGGCTGACGATCCCGACCAGCCGGTCCCCCTCCATGACCAGCAGCCGCGTCGCCCCGGTCCGCTGCATCTTCTCCAGCGCCGTCAGGGCGTCGGCGTCGGGCGCGATGGCGACCCGTCTGTAGTCGCGGCGCATCACCTCCCCGACGGTCCGCTGCGGCCACTCGCCGCGCGGGATGCCGGCCAGGGCGCTGGTGGTGATGACCCCCTCCAGCCGACCGTCGGCGACCACCGGGAACGTCTTGTAGTGATACCGATAGACGTCATCCTCGACCCAGTGGTGCAGGTCCAGGTCGGGCGACACCACCACCGGATTGGCGTTCATGAAGCGGCGGATCGGCTCGCCGCGCAGCGCCTGCCGGATCACCACCTGCTGGTAGCTCGCGTTGGCGGCGTTGTTCAGGAATATGCCGATCAGCACCAGCCACAGCCCCCCGAACCAGTCGCGCGAGAAGAACATCAGGACGCCGCCGAAGATCAGCAGCCACGCGAACCCCTGGCCCAGGAGGGACGCCCACCACGTTGCCCGGCGCAGGTTGCCAGTGCCGGCCCACAGCGCCGACCGCAGGACGCGGCCGCCGTCCAGCGGGAACGCCGGCACCATGTTGAAGATCAGTACGGCGATGTTGATCCACGCCAGGTAGCCCAGGAACGCGATCGTCGCCAGCGCCCAGCCGGCGTTGAACCCGACCGCGGCCAGGACGTAGAACAGAACGGCAAGGACGAGGCTCACGGCCGGCCCGGCGATGGCCATCAGGAACTCGTCGCGCGCCGACCGCGGCTCGCCCTCCATCTCGGACACCCCGCCGAACAGGAACAGCGTGATGCCGCGCAGCGGGATGCCGAGCCGCTTGGCCGTCAGGGCGTGGCCCAGCTCGTGCAGAACGATACACACGAAGAACGCCACCGCCGTCGCCAACCCCAGCAGCCAGTAGCTGCCGGTCGCCAGGTCCGGGATGGCCTGCTCGTACATGCTGGCGAGCGTCATCGTCAACAGGGCGACAATGAGGAGCCAGCTCAGGTCAATGCTGATCGGGATGCCCCGTACGGTGAACAGGCGGAAGCGCGCCGTGAACATGTCTTCTCCTTTTTGTCCGTTGAAGGTCAGGTTAGCAGGGCGGGCGGCCTGAAGGAGACAGGTGCAAGTAACGTGCCGCCGGAACTTCTGCCGGGGGAGAAGGAGGGAAAGCCCGTGGAAGGTATCCCGTGGGGGAAGTGCTGGAAACCTGGCCCACGGGCGGCGTCCCGTGGGCTTTGGGAGAGCCTGTCCGCACGCTAACGGCCGGCCGGCGACCGCTGGCCGCTGAGGGTGGATAGCACCTGTTGCAGCTCGGCCGGATCGATTGGCTTGGTGAGGTGCAGGTCGAAGCCGGTCTGGTGGGCCTGGCGGCGGTCGTCCTCGTGCCCGAATCCGGACACCGCGATGAGCCGCGCCGCGGCCGTCGCCGGGTCGGCGCGGAGCGCGCGGGCCACCTCGTAGCCGTTCATCCCCGGCAGACCCAGGTCGCACAGCACCACGTCCGGCCGCAGTTTCCCCGCGGCGTCCACCCCGGTGCGGCCGGTATACGCGGTCGCCACCTCGTGGCCGTAGCGCTTCAGCAGCACCGCCAGGGTCTGGGCCGCGTCCTCGTTGTCCTCGATAATCAGGATGTGCAAGCCGCCGCCTTCCGGCCTGCCCGGCGTCGCGGCGGCCAGGCTCGGCTGCGACTTCTCGCCCAGCGGTAGAGCGACGACGAATTCGCTGCCCTTGCCCGGCCCCTCGCTATGCACCTCGATCCGGCCGGCGTGCAGCTCGACCAGCCCCTTGACCAGCGCCAGCCCCAACCCGAGCCCGCCGCGGCTGCGGTGTCGGCTCTGCTCTACCTGGGCGAACGTGTCGAACAGGTGGGGTAGCGCCTCGGGCGGGATGCCGACGCCGGTGTCGGCCACTCGCACCACCGCCCGCCGGGCCGCCTCATCGACGGCCACCCGGATCGTCACGCACCCGCCGGAGTCGGTGAACTTGATTGCGTTCTGGAGCAGGTTACCGAGGATCTGCGAAAGGCGGGTCGAATCGCCGACCACCCAGACCGGGCGGTCCGGCAGGTCGAGGGTCAGCGCCAGCCCGGCGCGCTCCAGGGCGTAGCGGTGGTCGAGGCTGACGACGCGCGCCAGGTGGGCCAGGTCGAGCCAGTCCTTGCGCAGCAGGAGTTTGCGGCTCGAAATGCGGAACACGTCGAGCAGGTCGTCCACCAGTCGGGCCAGGTGGCGGACCTGCCGCTCCATGACGTCGCGTGCCTCAAGCAGCGCCGGGTCGGACAGGTCGGCCAGGTGGATGATTTCCAGGGCGTTGCGCAGCGGCGTCAGGGGGTTGCGCAGCTCGTGCGACAGGATGGCGAGGAACTCGTCCTTGCGTCGGGCCGCCTCGGTCAGCTGCTCGGCGCGGTGGCGCAGTGCTTCCTCCAGCTGCTTGTGGTCGGTCAGGTCGCGGAGGATCTTGATGAACCCGCGCGGCTGCCCGCCCTCGTCGCGCACCGCCATCGTCGTGCCGCTGGCCCAGAACCGGCTGCTGTCCTTGCGCACCAGCCAGTGGTCGTCGTGCGTCTGCCCGCGCGTCCGCGCCTCTTCCAGGACGCGGATCGGCTCGCCGGCCCGGACGTCCTCGGCGGTGAAGAACTGGGAGAACGCCATGCCGACCGCCTCGTCCACCTGATAGCCGAGGATGCGCGCCGCCCCCTCGTTCCAGCTTTCCACCCGGCCGGCCGGGTCGAGGAGGAAGATGGCATACTCGCGAACACAGGTGATGAGCAGGCGCAGGCGTTCCTCGCTGTCGGCCAGCGCCTTCTGGGCGCGCCGCCGCTCGGCCCGCTCGTCGGCCTCACGCAGAGCCCGCCGGACCGACGGGGTCAGGCG
>JAANMX010000255.1_pt1 | contig 71663 bp, 48 predicted proteins | sample 7279681 | NCBI WGS metagenome assembly JAANMX01 (sample SAMN14094542, study PRJNA606508) | bioreactor metagenome | isolation source: A lab-scale SPAN reactor treating ammonium-rich wastewater day 351 | place: Ireland: Galway | collected 2018-01-01
CCGAGATGAATCCGCGCTGCGTCAGCCAGCTGGTGATCCAGCCCGGCACCAGAGCCGCAACCTGCTGCACGTAGCCGGTGTACGGGGCCAGCACCTGGCTCTGGCTCATGCGGGTGGTCACCACGGCAGCCGCCTGGCTGACGAAGGTGGAAACCGTAGTGGTGAAGAGCTGCTGGTTGAACGGTCCCTCCGACTCGAAGCGGCCGAGCGCGTTGACCGCGATGCCCTGGCCCACGTTGAGCCAGTAGGCTGAAGACAGCGATGTGATGCGCACCAGGTCAGTGGGGATCATGGTGTTGATCAGGTCGTGTGCGGGCTGCAGGCTGGCGGACAGACCGGTGGCCCAGGTGGCCACACCCTGCGCCCAGCTGCCGATGATGGGCCAGCCGGAAACCTGGTTCATAATGTAGGCCAGCAGGTTGAGCGCGCCGCGCACCTCGCCGATCAGCAGGCTGGCGAAGTCGGCCTTCAGCAGGGCGGACTCGATCAGCGCGTTCAGCACGCTGCTGAGCGGGCTCTGCTGGCTGCCGCTGGCGGCCAGGGAGACGCCGCCCGCATCGGCCAGGAACTGCAGGTAGCCCGAGTTCTCGAGCAGCTGCTGCAGCAGCGCCATCTCGCTGGAGTCGAGGTTGGCGTTGAAGTAGTGCACGCCCTGCAGGATGGAAATCTGCTGGTTGAAGGCGTCGCGGGCCACGGTCGCGTCCGCGGCGGGCATCACGCCCTCCTGCTCCAGGGTGTCGATGCTTTCCACCGCCAGTTCCACCAGCCGCGCCAATCCGTTGCCCACGGCCAGGTCGAAAGAGTCGCGCGTGTAGCTAAGGCTGGAGGCAACCGCGCCCACGCCCAGGGTCTGCGGGTGGGTGTCGCGCACCACCCCGTCGATGTCCACGATCTCGAGCACCACGCCGGAAGCCGCGGCTTCGGGCATCGGCGGCATCATCACGAAGGCCGTGCCGGCCTCGACACGGAACACCGGCGAGCTGACGCTTTCGCCGTTCAGCGTGAAGCGCACATGGAAACCTTCCAGCAACTCACCCAGGCTGCCCTGCACGGGGATGGCCAGCATGTCGCCCGGCTGCGCGCTGCTGACCGGCAGCGTGTCGGAGGCAAAAGTCACCGGGGCGGGCACGGCCGCATCGCCGCCGCTGTCGGGTGAACAGGCTGCGGCCAGGACAGCCAGTGCAATGGCCGCCATGACAGCGAAGCGTTTGGAAAGGGCTGCAGAATTGATCATGATCGTAGTTCCCACGCAGGGTCCGAGAAACGTTTCGCCCCTTCCGCAAAGGGGCACGAATGTCCGTGAAGGTGGAGACGGTAAAGACCGAACGTCACGATGCAAGGAAGATTGGAGAAAAAGTTGTGACAAGGCCATGATAATAGCGCTGTGCAAGCAGTGCGTAATCCCGAACCCCTCTTGTCGGAATGCCTTACGATCGCGACAATGATTGAACTGGAGAGCGGGCATCGTGCAGGAGCCGTTTATGAAGCTTCGCCCAGTTCCCCTGCTGCGCATCGCCTTGCTGGCCTTGCTGGCCGGCGCTTGCGCCTCACCCCAAACAGTCGTCGAACGCGAGGTACGCCCCTCGCCCCCCTACGAGGTGATCGTGCGCTCGCTGGGTCCGGCCCAGGTTTCCGACGACGGCTTTGACGCGCGCTTTGAGTTCGAGGTGATTTCGCCCTTTGACCTGCAACGCAATTCGCTGGTGCAGGAGCTGCGCCAGACCATCACCTTCGAGTACGACAACGGCTCCACGCGCCAGCGCGAGCTGGCACTGGTGGAGGCCTTCCGCCTGCGACCCGCCTACTTCGACGGAGCGCGCCGCTACCATTACCGAATCTGGGCCGGCCAGAGCGATCGCCACTCCATGCGCGGCATGAACGACCTGCCCGAAGAAGTGGTGGCCGTCAGCATCAGGCGTGAAGTGTTTGCCTACGTCGCCGACGTGTCCGGTGCGGACTTCACCAACGCCGGATTCGCCCACCTGCCGCGCAACCAGGACGGCAGCGTGGTTTCCCGCATCCCCAAGCGCTTTAACGAACATTACCAGCAGAACCACGTCATGCGCGGCATGGTGCTGAACAGCGGCGACTCCATGGGCATCACCTACCGCATCGACTATCGCCTGATCCGCACCGGCGGCCAGAACCCGCACTTCGTGGTGGACCACAGCAGCGGGCCGGGCCGGGTGGAAGCGCCCCCTGTGTTGTGGGTGCCGTCTCGCTGATCCACTGCACCCCTGGCCGTGGCGATGATCCCGGTAACGCAGAATGGGCCCGTCCGGGCCCATTCTGAAATTCAGCTGTGCGGTCGCTCACGCCGCCTGGGCGTAGAGGTTGCTGAGTGCGACCTCGCTCTCTTCGTCCAGGGCTTCGAAGGCCAGGCCGATGGTGCGCCCGCTGAGGGAGCGGTGGCGCTCCACGAACGCCAGGCGCGCGGTGAGCTGGATGACTTTGCCTTCCTCAACCACCAGGCTGGCACGGGCGCTGCTCTTGCCCACTTCATTTTCCAGGGCCTCGAGTTGCTCGGGCGCGAGCCTGGCGTCCGTGGCGTCGATCGCAACGCCGCGCTGGCTGAGGTCGATGGTGCGCGACTTCAGGCTTACGCCCGCCACCTCGAGCTCGACGGGGAGCGCCACGTGCACGCGCTGGCCGGTGCGGCGTGCGCTCTGGCGGAACATGTTGACCAGCGCGGTCTGCACGGCGTCTTTGACGTCGCGGCCGCGGATCGGGCGATGGAACCTGCCGGCGAGCTGGATGCCTTCCAAGCGGCGTTCATAGCCCGGGCGGGTAAGCGCGACGACGGGGAAGCCGGGCAGCATCTCGTTGGCGAAGCGCCCGACGGCAAGGTTGTCGTCGACGATCGAGCCGTAGTCCATGACCAGCAGGTCGAACAGACCGGTGGAGAGCTTCGCCTCGGCGTCTTCGCGGGTGACGGCGATGGAGACGGCATGGCCCACACCGCGCAGCAGGCTGCGTACCAGGTAGGCGGACTCTTCAAACAGGTCGGTGATCAGCACGTTGGCCATGGTTTGCTCCGGGTGTTTGTGTCGGGTGTCCGTCCCGCGTTGCCGGGACAGTCAGATAATCGGCGCAAACGGTGCGGTTCTTTGGTGTTTTTTACACGGGGACTGTCCCCGAATCCGGGGACAGTCCCGTGCTTCGGGAGACGCGTCGCAGGCCGACCGCGGGGACAGTCCCCTGCCTAACCGGCCAGCGCTTTCGTTTCCTCAATGTGCTTCTCGATACGCTCGAGCTCGGCCACCAGCTCGCTGACGCGGTCGCGGTCGCGCTGCACCACGTCCTTGGGCGCGCGCTCGATGTAGTTGAGGTTCTCGAGCTTGCGCTTGATCTTGTTGATGCCCTCGGCCAGTTTCGCGTGATTGGCCTCGAGGCGCAGCAGCTCCATCTTGAAGTCGATCAATCCCTCGAGGTTCACGTACACCTCGTTGCCGCCGCCCAGCACCACGGTGGCCGAGGCTTTGGGCTTTGCGGCGCCCACGGCCACCTGCAGCCGCGACAGGCCCGCCAGCTTGCAGATCGTCTCGCGCTCGGCCTCGCCCAGCAGGTCGAGGGTTTCCTTGCCCGCCACGTTCAGCGCGCCCTCGATCAGCGTCTTGGGGTCCAGGCTGTGCTCGGCCCTGATGTTGCGCAGGGCGCGCGTCACGTCCTGCATGAAGCCGAAGCGCCTGCGCTCGGGCGTGAACAGCCGCTCCTTGCTGGCCTTGGGCCAGGCCGCGATCGCGAGCGCGAGTTCCGGCGTGTCGTGGCGCAGGGCCGCCAGCATCGGGCGCAGGGTCTGCCAGATTTCCTCGGTGATGAACGGGATGTAAGGGTGCAGCAGCTTCAGGATGCCGTCCAGCACGCGCACCAGGGTGCTCTGGGCCCGCAGCCGTGAACGCTCGCCGCCCTTGCCGTCGTACAGCCGCGGCTTGATCACCTCGAGGTACCAGTCGCAGAAGTCGTCCCACACGAAGTGGTACATGGCCTGCGCGGCGTCATTGAACTTGTAGCGCTCCAGCGCGTCGGTCACGTCCACGATCGCGTTCGTGAGGCAGCCCTCGATGTAGCAGTCCTCCAGCTCCACCACCTGGCCTTCGTTCAGGCCGGCGCGCTCGGAGTCGGAGAGCTTGCCGATGGCTTCTTCGAAGTCTCCCAGGTTGCTGATCGCAAAGCGCGAGGCGTTCCAGAGCTTGTTGCAGAAGTTGCGGCCCATCTCGAACTTCGACTCGGCCAGCTTGATGTCCTGGCCTTCGCTGGTCAGCATCGGCAGCGTCAGGCGCACCGCGTCCACGCCCCACTGCTCGGCCATGTCCAGCGGGTCGATGCCGTTGTTCAGCGACTTGCTCATGCGCCGGCCCTGGGCGTCCAGCACCGTGGCGTGCACGTACACCGTGCTGAACGGCTTCTCGTCCAGGAACTCGTAGCTGGCCATCACCATGCGCGCCACCCACAGGTAGATGATGTCGCGGGCGGTGCTCAGGAACTGCGTGGGGTAGAAATAGCCCAGGTCGGCCGTCTTTTCCGGCCAGCCCAGCGTGCTGAACGGCCACAGCCACGAGCTGGCCCAGGTGTCGAGCACGTCGTCGTCCTGGCGCACCAGCGGCAGGCCGGACTTCGGGTGGGTTGCGCCGGCCGGCGGGTCTTCCTTGAGCGCCACGGCGTTGCCCTCGGCGTCATACCACACCGGGATGCGGTGGCCCCACCAGAGCTGGCGCGAGATGCACCAGTCGCGCACGTTTTCGAGCCACGCCAGGTACACCTTTTCCCAGCGCTCGGGCACGAAGGTGATCTCGCGCTTGCCGTCGGGGCCTGGCTTCACGGCGTTGATGGCTGGCTGCGCGAGCTCTTTCATCTTCACGAACCACTGCTCGCTGAGCAGCGGCTCCACGGGCGTCTTGCTGCGGTCGCTGTGGGGCACATTGGTGGTGTAATCCTCCACGCGCTCGAGCAGGCCCAGCTCGTCGAGCTCGTCCACCAGCTGCTTGCGCGCCTTCAGGCGCTCGATGCCCTGGTACTTGCCCGCCTGCTCGTTCAGCGTGCCGTCCTTGTTCAGCACGTTGATCATGGCCAGCTTGTGGCGCTGGCCGCGGTCGTAGTCGGCGAAGTCATGGCCGGGCGTCACCTTCACGGCGCCGGTGCCGAATTCGGCATTCACGGTTTCGTCGGCGATCACCGGGATCTCGCGGCCCAGGATCGGCAGCAGCAGCGACTTGCCCACCAGGTTCGAGTAGCGCTCGTCGTCAGGGTTCACGGCCACGGCCGTGTCGCCGAACAGGGTCTCGGGGCGGGTGGTGGCGACCACCACGTGCTTCCCGGGCTGTTCCTTGATCTGGTAGCGGATGTACCAGAGGTTGCCCTTCACCTCGCTGGTTTCGATCTCGTCGTCGCTGATCGCGGTCTGCAGCTTGCAGTCCCAGTTGATCATGCGGTAGCCGCGGTAGATCAGACCCTTTTCCCACAGCTTCACGAACGACTCGCGCACCGCGCGGGTGAGGCCTTCGTCCATGGTGAAGCGGGTGCGCGACCAGTCGCAGCTGGCGCCGATTTTCCGGAGCTGGTTGAGGATGCGGTTGCCGTACTCATCCTTCCACTTCCACACTTCCTCGAGGAACTTTTCGCGGCCGAGTTCCTGGCGCGTCAGCTTCTGCTCGGCGAGCAGCTTCTTTTCCACCACGGCCTGGGTGGCGATGCCCGCGTGGTCGGTGCCCGGCAGCCACAGCACGCAGAAGCCCTGCATGCGCTTGAAGCGGGCCACCGCGTCCTGCAGCGTGTTGTTGAGCGCGTGGCCCATGTGCAAAGCACCCGTCACGTTGGGCGGCGGGATCATGATGGTGAAGGGTTTTTTCCGGATGTCGCGGACGGCTTTGAACAGCTCGTGTTCCGTCCAGAAGGAATACCACTTGGATTCAATGGTTCCGGGCGTAAAGCGCGGAGGCATCTCTGCCGGCATGGTTGTCTCCAGTGCCCCATGTCTTGGGGCGGCCGCCTTGCCCGATCAAAGGAGCGTCCCCGTGCGGGCAACACCCGGCAAAGCGCGCGGAATGATAACGAGGCAGAGTTGCGGGGGAAGTGGTCAGTCGGCGAACTCAAGCCCTTTCAGCCAGGTGCGGATGTCTGCATCCAGCTTGGCCGCGTCGGTGCCTTTGAAGACCTCCGTGAACGTACCTTTGTCGGACTCTTTGCAATGCACCACCCGCGCAAACTTCATCAGTTTTGCGCGGGTACCTGCGTCCTGGCTGTAAAGATAAGTCCAGATCGCGCAACTCTGGGCGTACGCGTCGAGTTGCCCGTTCGCGAACTCCGAGTCTGTCTGTACCACGAAGGTGTCAGTCGATGGCAACTGGTCCAGGCGCGCAACCGCACGCCCCAGGCGCGCTTCGTAAGCCTTGCCCTTCTCCGCATTGAGCGTGAACTTGCGCCGCAGAACCCACTCGAACTCGAGTTGTTCGTCGCTCCAGAAAAAGTTCTCTGACCACGTGGCGATGCCCTCGTACGCCCACTTGTTGTGTGGCGGAGGGCCCGACGGCGACTTTGTCCAGCGCCCGCTTTCCAAGTGCTTCAGGTTCTCCGTGCAAAGCATATGTGTCAGCTCGTGCTGCATCAGGTTGATGAGCATCACTTCGTTGCAGGGGATGCTCTCGGTTTCTGAGGTCGGGACGTCCGGCGACATGATGATTGGGCCGCCCTTAAGCCCTACCACGCCGAGGTACTTTCCCGAATCAAAGGTGTTGTGCCAATTCACGCCCTGGCTATCGGTGATCTTTTTACCCTGCGCGTTGTAGGAAGCGCGGTCCTTGGCCATGTACATCTTCAAGGCTTCGCCAGCGTGCCTCATGTCCATCTGTCCGCCGACCTTGTCCAGCAGGAACACACGATAACGCGTCGCCACGTTCATGAGGCGCAGGTTCAGTTCAAGCGGAAGTTCGCTGTACAGGATGAGGCGCCCGTCCGTCAGCACTGTCGGATTCTTGAACGTCGCGTGCTTGCCGTTGTGCTCGGCGATCGCAGCCGCATCCAGCCACTCGCCGGCGTACCGCAGTTCACCGCCGTCCACGCGCTCGCTGGCTTCGCTGGGCATCAAGCAGCCCTGCTTTGCGTTCCAGACCCAGCCGTGCTTCTTGAGCAATGCGTCGTCGCGGAAGTAACGCAACCAGAGTGCTGCTGTTTCCGCGGCGAAGTCTTCGCCTTGTTTTTTCCAGGCATCCACCACGAACCCGAGCAGCTCCGCACCCGCATTAAGCAGCTTGGCGCGCTCCGCTGCGTGACCCTTCTCGTAGGCATCTCTGACTTCGTCCTCTTTGTCGCGGACTCTGTCAAAGACTTTGCCGCCGAATTCTCCTCCGGAAAGCAATGCCAACGCGTTCAGATAGCTGCGCGCCTCGCTGTAAGCGCCGCAGTCGGCGCACCACCCGGCGTACTTCTCGACGGACTTGGCAACCTTCTTGCGAACCTTGGCGTCCTCTTTGGTCAGGGTGCTCTGCAGCTTGTCACGCTTGCCGGCAGCGTTGACCGGCGCATCCTGCATGGCCGGCATCAGGGTAAAGGCGAAGGCAACCAGCAGCAGAAGTATGGAACTGCGAACAGTTTTCATAGCTATTTCTCGTTCGGCGGAAGAGACGGTCATACTAATACGAATTCGCATGAAGTCACGAAAACTTCACGCTAATCGGCGCTGGCCGTCGCGGCGGCTTGGGTGCCTCCGCCCTTCGTGCGTTCGCCGAAGATCACGCCGACCCAGGACTTCACGGCGAGGCCGAAGTCGTCCAGCATGGTGTACAGCAGCGGCACCAGCACCAGCGTGTAGACCATGCTGACCAGGATGCCGCCCAGCACCATGCGCCCCATCGGGTAGTAAGGCGTTCCTACAAACTTCGAGTCCCCCATCGCCATCGGGATCAGGCCGAACGCCGTGGTCAGGCTGGTGAGCAGGATCGGCCGCAAGCGCTGCTGGGCAGCGGTTTCCACGGCCTCGGCACGCTGCATTCCCTCGGCCCGCAGCCGGTTGATCAGGTCCACCAGCACGATGCCGTTGTTCACCACCACGCCGATCAGCACCACCAGGCCCAGCATGGTCATGATGTCGACCGGGGTGCCGGTCAGCCACAGCGCTCCGAAGCCGCCCAGCAGCGCCCCCGGCACGCTGACCACCAGGATGCACACCGGCTTGAGGAAGCTCTCGAACAGGAAGCACATCACCAGGAACACCAGCAGGCCGGCCCAGATCGTCGAGCGCCACACCTCGGTGAAGCGCGCCTGGAAGTCGCCGAAGCGCCCGCCCAGTTCCTGGGTGTAGCCGGGCGGGAACTTCACGCCTTCCATGGCGTAGTTCACCTGGGTGCGGATGCGCTGCAGGTCCTCGGTGCTGGTGGTGCCCACCACGCGCAGACTGGTCTGCCGGTTGCGGCGGCGGATCTCGCCCACGCTGGCCTTCGCCAGTCCGCTCGACTGCGTGACTGCCTTGGCCGCCACGCTGGCGCCGCCGCCGGTAAACACCCGGGTTTCCGCCACGTCCTGCAGGTTGGGGTCACGCGCATGGCCCTGTGAATCCTCGGGCGGCGCGAAACGCACCCGCAGCGGAAGCAGGTTGTCGCCCTGCTGGTAGTCGCGCAACGTGGTGCCGGAAAGCTGGAACGCGAGCACCTGCGACAGCGAGCCGGGCTCAACGCCCATGGCCGCTGCGCGCTGGCGGTCCACGCCCACGACCAACTCGTCCATGCCCTCCTCGGAGTCGACCTGCACGCCTTCCAGGCCTTCCACGCCCTGCAGGCGCAGCGCGATTTCCTCCGCCAGCAGCAGCAGCCTCTCGGTGTCCGGGCCGTTGATGCGGATGCTGACCTCGCTGGTCGCGCTGCTGCCGCCCTCGAACTGGCCGCGCATCTCGACCCCCGCGCGCTCAGGAATCGCGGCGACGATTTTCTTGTACAACTCGCCGGATTCCGCCACCCGCTCCGGCTCAATGAAGATCTGGAAGCGCGCGCTGCTGGCGCTGAAGTTCACGGTCAGGGTCTGGATGCCGTACTCCTGCTTCGCCTCATCGGGCGTGCGGCCGTAGGTGGCGAGCGCCAGCTCCGGGCCCATGCCCTGCTGGATGGCGCGGGCGCGCTTTTCGTCGGCGCCCTTCACGCCCAGCAGCACGGACTCGACCTCGTACACGTAGCGCAGCGCAATGGCGTCGCGCAGGGGCTGGGTATCTTCCATCACGCCGGTGATGCCGGTGGGCCCGCCCTCGATGTCCAGCGAGCCGGTGGCCGCGCCGCGCGCCAGGCTGATCTGCACAGGCGCCCCGGCCGGCACGGCGGCGGACATGATCTCCAGGTCGGCAGGCGAAGTGACCGGCCGGCGGTTGTAGCCCAGCACGAAGTCGCCGACCCTGACGCCGGCGCGCTCGGCCGCGCTGCCCGGCTCGACCCGCGTCACCAGCAGCGCGCGGCGCTGCACCATGATGTCGGAGCCGGCTGGGAAGCGCGCGCGCAGGCTGATGCGATCGCGGTTGCCCTGGTTCTGGTCGGTCTTGTTCATGGAGTCCTGCATCAGCCACGCCGCGGCGCCGGTGGCGACCAGCAGCAGCGGCACGACCATCCAGCGCGCGGGCATCAGCCGGCGCACCCAGCGGGTGTAGAACAGCGCGAGCCGGTTGACGATCGGCGTGGCAGGCAGGCCCTCGGCGTTGCGCCCGGCAAACAGCGCCGCCAGCTCCCAGGCCGCGATGCCGGCCAGCAGCGGCAGGCGCGCGGCGCCCCTTCGCTCGCGCCAGCGGTACGACAGCCGCGCGCGCAGCCCCGTGAACCAGCGGCGCAGCCGCGAGCCGCCATGCGCGCCCAGCAGGCCGGCGCCCTGCATGGTCATGGGGATCACCCCCAGCGCCAGCACGATGCTGAATGCCAGGCTGAGGCAGACCGGCAGCCCGATCCTGCCCATCACGAAGCTGACGAACGCCTCATCGGCCAGGAAAATCACACTGATGAACACGATCACCGTGGTGCTGGTCGCCAGCACCAGCGCCAGGCCCACTTCGCCCGCACCGCGCGCCACCGCGGCCTCCGGCTGCTCGCCCAGGGAATGCCTGCGGTACACGTTCTCGGCCACCACGATGCTGTTGTCCAGCAGCATGCCGCCCGCCAGCGTGAAGCCCATCAGCGCAAGCAGATTGATGGTCTGGTCAAACAGGTACATCACGGCCAGCGTCAGCGTCATGGAAAGCGGGATCGACAGCGCGATCACCAGCGCCAGCCGCCAGCTCTTCAGGAACACCAGCAGCACCAGGAAGGCCAGCAGCCCGCCCCAGGCCAGGGTTTCCATCAGGTTGGCAATGCTCTCCTTGATGGTGTCGCCCTGGTTCCAGGCCACACGCGTATTGAAACCCTTGAGCTGCGGCTTGCCGCTCAGCTCGGACAGTGCGGCCTCAATGCGGTTTCCCACCGTGACGGTGTTGGCGTCGCCGTTCTTGAAAATCATCGCCGTCGCGCCGTTCTGCCCGTTGACGCGCACGTACTGGCTGACGCCGTAGGTTTCGTACACGCCCTTGTGGCCGCCGCTGTGGCGGGTGATGTCGGCGACCCGCAGGCCCGGCCTTACCGGCAGGTTCTCGATTTCCTCGATGCTGCGGAAGCGCGCGTCGGCCACCAGGTAGACCTCGCGCTGCTGTGCCTGCCGACCCTCGGCGTCGATGGGGTGGCGCACCGTCGTCTTGCCCGCCGGGGCACGGAAGTTGTCGCCGCGCAGGCGCTGCAGCAGCTCGGCCAGGTTGATGCCGTAGGCCCGGGTTTTCTCGGGGTCGAGGTCGACCGCAATGAACTTGCGGTTGCCGCCCGTGAAGGAAACGCTCGCCACGCCGTCGATCGACTCCAGCCAGGGCTGGATCACCTTCTCCAGCACCAGGTGCGGGTCATCCGTGCCGTCCTCCCAGAAGAAGTTCACCCACACGATCGGCATGCCGCCGCTGCTGCCGCGGAAGCGCCGCACCTGGATGCGACCGACATCGGGGGGCAGACGCAGCCGCGCGCGCTCCACGGCCGCCATGATCTCGGCATAGGCCTCGTCCATGTCGCGCTCGCCGTCGAACGAGATGTCGAACTCGGCGCCGTCGCGACTCGAGGTCGCGCTCAGTTCCTGGATGCCGGGGATGGTCGAAAGCTCGGCCTCGACCGGCAGCGTCACCTCGCGTTCCACGGTGAGCGGAGAAACGCTGTCGCCGGCCTTGTTGTAGGGCACCTCCACGCTCAGCGACCTGGGCTCGAAGCCGGCCGGCCACAGCTCCAGCGGCAGCAGGTTCATGCTGATCAGGCCCAGCACGCCGGTGGCGAGCAGCAGCACCGTGACGGTCACCGGCCGGCGCGCAAAGAACGCCAGTATCGGGTGCCGTTCACGGGCCTGGCTGGGCGAGAACAGGTCGCTCATGGATACAGTTATACGGATGAAAGCGGATTTGAGGCGGGGCAAGCGGGAGGAATCCGGTGTTGGGGTTTAGGGCTTAGGGCTTGGGGCTTGGGGCTTGGGGGTTGAGGAAAGACAAACTGCTGTTCCCCACGCCCTAAGCCCCATGCCCCGCATGCCCCTGCTTGAGACAGTTCAATTCTGCTTTGACTCAAGATCACTCGTGGAAGCGGACGATCAGAGATCGGGACCGCCGCCATGAAGAAGATCTACTTCCTTACCCGCCCTGACATGACCGCCACGCGGTCCGGCAAGTGGCGTAACCGGCTCAAGAACACCTACAAGAGCACCGACGCCATCCGCGACATCATCGACTGGACCGGCGAAGGGCGCGAATTCTACGTCGCCATCGTCTTCCACGACACCGGCGAACGCCGCGTCTTCCACATGAACCCGCCCGGCAGCCCGGAAATCTGCACCGACTTCGCCACCAAGCGCCCCGTGCTGAACGTGATCGACCAGATCCTGCGCCTCACGGCCGCCAATGCCGACATCGACATCTGCCTGCTGGAACGCAAGCGAGGCGGCAACCCCGACAGCGGCCGCTGGGACGGCCCGCCGGGCGCGGCATAACGTCCGATGGCGCGATTCATCCAGACCGAGATCTTGATCCATGCCGCGCCGCAGCGTGTGTGGGAGGTGCTGACCGACTTTGCCCGCCTGGGTGAATGGTCGCCGTTTTTCCAGAGCATCGAGGGCAAGCCGCTGAAGGACGAACGGCTGGTGGTGCGGTTCCGTAAAGGCCCCACCTTCAAGCCCCGCGTGATCGAGGCGCGCGCACCCGCCGTGCTGGAATGGCACGGGCGGCTGCTGCTCCCCGGACTTTTTGACGGGCGTCATCGTTTTGAGCTGCTGGCGGAGGGCGCGAACACCCGCCTGCTGCACACGGAGCGGTTCACCGGTTTGCTGGTGCCGCTGTTCGGGTCTGCGCTCGATAAAACGGAGCAGGACTTTAGGGCGTTCAACAGCGCGCTGAGATCCCGGGTCGAGGGATCTACTGACACTCCCCAAGCGGGGGCGTGAAAAACTTTTTCGCAGCTATTGTTTATATAACGACGTTATGTATAACGCCGTTATGTACGCGCTGCTGTCAACCGCTTGCGACCCGTGCGATCTGCATACGGGCCTTATCAAACAGGGTCCGCGGATTCACGCCTCGCAACCCCGATTTGATTTTGGACTATTTCAGTCCGCTTCTGTGCCACTCTTTTCACACACCACCCGCCAAGCCCACCAATTCAGGCTTGCCCGATACATACTTGCGCAATACTTTCTGCGCCGGCGAAAGCGACCAATTCGGTCAACGTCACACCTGTTCGGTCACTTTTGGCGGGGGGAACTCGTGATCATCACCTCCAAGTCTGACTACGGGCTCAGGGCCGTGCTCTACCTGGCAAGCCGCGCCGGGCGCGTGCGCCTGCGCGAGATCAGCGAATCACAGCACATCCCTGAATCCGTCTGCGCCCAGATCATGCGCAAACTCGTCGGCGCGCACATCGTCGCCTCGCAGGCCGGCCCGGCCGGCGGCTACACCCTGGCCCGCGCGCCGGAAAGCATCTCCGTCGGCAGCGTGCTGGCCGCATCCGACCGCGACATCTGCGTGTTCCGCTGCGTCGAGGACGCCTGCGACTGCGACCTGCACGGCAAGTGCGCCTTCCAGATGGTGTTGAAGGGCTTCGGCAGAGGCATCGCCGAGTACCTCGAGCAGCTGTCGCTTGCTGACCTGCGCGACCACCGCGCGACTCTCCCTGAATTCAACCTGCACGCAGTCGCTACCGGAAAGGCGGACTGATGTCCACGCAGAAGCAGCTCCCGGCTGAAGTCATCGTCGGACTCGACGTCGGCAGCACCACGGTCAAGGCCGTGGTGATGCACCCTGAGACCAACGAAATCCTGTGGTCCGACTACCGCCGTCACGAAACCAAGCAGCCTGAAAAGGTGCTCGAGTTCCTGGGCGAAATCACCGCGGCCTTCCCGCTGCCCAAGGAAAAGATCCGCATCTTCATCACCGGCAGCGGCGGCGGCAGCCTGGCCGCGCTGTTCGGCGCCAAGTTCGTGCAGGAAGTGAACGCCGTCAGCCTCGCCGTCGAAGTCTTCTACCCGGCGGCCGGCAGCGTGATCGAGTTGGGCGGCCAGGACGCCAAGATCATCATCTGGAAGGACGACCCCAACGGCGGCAAGCGCAAGATCCCGTCCATGAACGACAAGTGCGCGGGCGGCACCGGCGCGGTGATCGACAAGATCAACGCCAAGGTCAAGCTTCCGATCGAAGAGCTGATCAAGCTCAGCTACCACGGCGTCAAGCTGCACCCGGTGGCCGGCAAGTGCGGCGTGTTCGCCGAGACCGATATCAACGGCCTGCAGAAGCAGGGCGTTCCCCCCACCGAGCTGATGGCCAGCCTGTTCGAGGCGATCGTGCAGCAGAACCTCAGCGTGCTCACGCGCGGCAACACGCTGCGCCCGGTGTGCCTGCTGCTGGGCGGCCCCAACACCTTCATCCCCGCCATGCAGGAGGCCTGGCGCCACAACATCATGAAGGTGTGGGAAGAGCGCAAGTTCCCGCTGCCCGAAGACAAAGACCCCAACAAGCTGATCGTGGTGCCCGACAACGCCCAGTACTTCGCCGCCATCGGCGCCGTGCTGTACGGCAAGAGCGAAGACCCCGAGGTCGCCCGCTTCACCGGCCTTGAGGCGCTGCGCGAATTCGTGGCCCACGGCCGCGACGCCATGCGCGCCTCCGGCGGCGCGGCCAAGAGCCTCAGCAAGTCGCCCGAAGAACTGGAAGAGTTCAAGCAGCAGTACACCATCCCGAGGCACGAGTTCCCCGAGTTCAAGCCGGGTGAAGTGGTCGAGGGCTGGATCGGCATCGACGGCGGCAGCACCAGCACCAAGGCCGTGCTGCTGAACCGCGACGCCAAGCTGATCGGCGCGTTCTACCAGTTGAGCAAGGGCAACCCGATCGAAGACACCAAGGAAGTGCTGGCGGGCCTGCGCGACTCGATCGAGTCCCAGGGCGCGACGCTGAAGATCATGGGCGTCGGCACCACCGGCTACGCCAAGGACATCCTGAAGGACACCATCGGGGCCGACGTCGCGCTGGTCGAGACCGTCGCCCACACCCAAGCCGCCCTGCACTTCTATGACAACGTGGACGTGATCGTCGACGTCGGCGGCCAGGACATCAAGGTCATCATGCTGAAGAACGGCCGCGTGTCGGACTTCAAGCTCAACACCCAGTGCAGCGCGGGCAACGGCTACTTCCTGCAGAGCACCAGCTCGCGCTTCGGCCACCCGGTCGAGAAGTTCGCCGACATCGCCTTCCAGGCCAAGGGCCTGCCGGTGTTCAGCTATGGCTGCGCCGTGTTCATGGAAAGCGACATCGTCAACTTCCAGCAGCTGGGTTGGAGCGCCGACCAGATCATGGCCGGCCTCGCGCACGTGCTGCCCAAGAACATCTGGCTGTATGTCGTCCAGGAGCCGAACCTGGCCAAGCTGGGGCGCAAGTTCGTGCTGCAGGGCGGCACGCAGCGCAACCTGGCGGCGGTGAAGGCGCAGGTCGATTTCATCAAGAGCAAGGTGCCCGACGCCGAAGTGATCGTGCACAAGTTCTGTGGTGAAAGCGGCGCGATCGGCTGCGCGATCGAGTCGATCCGCGTCACGCAGCGCCACGGCCACACGCATTTCATCGGCATGGACGCGCTGCTGGGCCTGGGCTACAGCAGCAAGCGCGACGAATCGACGCGCTGCTACTTCTGCAAGAACAAGTGCCTGCGCACGTTCATTGACACCAAGACGCCCGCCGGCGACGAGCGCCGCTTCATCATCGCCACCTGCGAGAAGGGCACCGTTGAAGACGTCGCCAAGATGCGCGAAATCAAGGGCAAGATGGACGACAAGAAGAAGGCCAACCCCAACTTCGTCGATGTCGCGGCGAAGAAGGCCTTCACCAGCTACAGCCCAACGGTTGCGCTCAAGGAAGACAAGCGCGGCCTGCTGTCGAAGATCCGCCTGCCGCGCGTGAAAGAGGCGCTCGAGAAACGCGCCCGCATCAGCGAGCTTAAGGTGGGCATGCCGCGCGCGCTGAACATGTACAACACCGGCCCGTTCTGGAGCGCGTATTTCGAAGCGATCGGCATAAACCCCAAGAACATCTACTGGTCCGACTACACCAACGAAGAGCTGTACAAGAAGGGCTCGCGCCGCGGCTCGATCGACCAGTGCTTCCCGGCCAAGGTCAGCCTGGCCCACGTGCACGACCTGGTCTACGCCAAGAAGAAGCCGGACGCGATCTTCTTCCCCATTCCGAACACCCTGCAGACCGACCTGACCCACATGCTGGACAGCTGCGCCTGCCCCACTGTGACGGCCACGCCCGAGGTGGTGAAGGCCGCGTTCACCAAGGAAGGCGACATCTTCAAAGAGCAGGGCATCGAGTACTGGGACCCGGTGATCGACCTGTACCGCCCGGCCCTGGCCGAGAAGCAGCTCTTTAAATTCTTCAATGCACATCTGGGCATCAGCAAGGAAGAAAACGCCGCCGCCGTGCAGGAAGCCTACAAAGCGATGGACCAGTTCAAGAACGAGCTGCTGCGCAAGCCCGCCCGCGAAGTGCTGGAGCGCCTGAAGGCCGAAGGCAAGCTGGGTGTGGTGCTGCTGGCCCGCCCCTACCACAACGACCCGGGCCTGAACCACGAGATCGTCGAAGAGTTGCAGATGATGGGCTACCCGATCTTCAGCCTCGACAGCCTGCCGATCGACGAGGACATCCTGGAAGAGGTGTTCGGCGCCGATATCCGCGCCGGGCGCATCCCCCACGCCATGGCGATCATGGACGTCTGGAAGAACGCCTACAGCACCAACAGCGCCCAGAAGCTGTGGGCCGCCAAGTACGTGGCGCGCCACCCCAACCTGATCGGCCTTGACCTGTCCAGCTTCAAGTGCGGCCACGACGCGCCGATCTACAGCGCCGTGGAAGAGATCGTGACGGAAAGCCTGACGCCCTACTTCACCTTCCACGACATCGACGAGAACAAGCCGACCGGCGCAATCAAGATCCGCACCGAGACCATCGACTACTTCCTCAAGCGCTACATCGAGGACATGCAGGACAAGAAGGCCAAGGCCCAGCAGCTGCGCGAGAAGCTGGAGGCCAAGAAACGAGAACTGATCGAGAAGCAGAAGACGGAACAAGACAAGTCGGACCCGGCCCTGGCCGCGGTAAGCAGCTAGAGCCCCGGCCGAAAGCCCGGGGAGTGCCCGAAGGGCACAACGGGTGAAGTGAAAGACGAGTAACATGGACAAGCCAACCTACGCATCCATTCTCGGCACCATCCTCGGCCTCGCGGCCGGGATCGGCGGCATGCTGCTGTTCAGCCCCCAGTCCTCGGACACCGAAGAGCTGGCAAAGCTGCAGCAGCGCCTGACCGAGGCCACCCGCGAACGTGACGACGCCGCCCGCGAGCGCGACGACGCCGCCAACGCCCTGGGCGCCGAAAGCAAGCGGCTCAGCGAACTGGAGCAGGCCAACCGCGACCTGGCCGATGAACTCGCGCGGCGTGACGCCAAGGCCGACGACGGCAAAGCCGCCCGCGAGTGGAAAGACAAGTACGACAAGCTGAAGTCCGACAGCGAAGAGGCTAAGCGCCAGGACGACGCGCGCATCGACAAGCTGGAAGGGCTGCTGGAAGACAACGGCATCCTCAGCCACCTCAGCGACGAGGAGATCGCCGCCCGCGTGGCCGAGCTGGAAACCGCCTTCAACACCGCCTTCACCGGCAAGGACAAGAAGGCCTCCATGCAGGCGCTGTGGGACCTGCAGAAGCTCGGCCCCAAGGCCTACGACAAGGCGATCGAGGCCTGGAAAAAGATCGCCGAGGATTTCGGCATCAATCCCTGGGGACAGGGCCCCGGCGAGCTCGGCCTCACCTTCCAGGAGTACACCTCGCTGGTCACCACCTTCGGCATGGTCGAGTACGGCCTGACCAACCCCGACGTTGACCCCGCCTACCGCATTGCCAGCCTTTACAACCTGCCCTGGTGGAACGGCGAGGACGCGGGCAAACGCGCCGAACTGGCGGGCAACGCGCTCTCCAAGGCCCAGGGCTACGAGGCACAGGCAGCCATTGAGGCCCTGCGCGACATCGCCGACCCCAGCACCGCCCGCTACCTCGCCGACTATGTCACCAGCAACAGCGACAACCCGGAGGCCCGCAAGGCCGCCGTCATGGCGCTGGCGCGCAAGGATTCACCGGCCGGCTGGGCGGCGATCGAGGACGCCGCGGCGAACGACCCGGACCCGCGCGTGAAGGAAGCGGCCCAGGCGGCGCTGAACCAGAAGAACGTGCCGGTGGCCGGCGTGCTGATCACGCAGGTGATTGCTGAGTACCAGGCCGCGCTGGCCGGCATCAAGGTTGGCGACATCCTGACTCACTACAACGGCGTGCGCGTGAAGACGCTGGAGGACATCAACAAGGCCAAGCAGGACGTACCCGCGGGCCAGAGTGTGCAGGTGGTGCTGCGCCGGGGTGAAGGCGACGTAACCCTCACGCTCGGCGCAGGAATGATCGGTATCAACGGGGTGGCAGTCGCGCCGAAAGACTAAACAGGAGCCGCAAGCGCAAGCGCGCGGACGAACACAGGACGATTCACGAACCTTACGGAAAGGTCCGTCATGACGCCAAACGACGTGCTGGAAGCGAAAGTCGAAGAAGAACTGAAGGCCTACGAAGCCGAGCTGCGGAAAGAGCTCGGCCTCGAGGACGAAGAGATCAACCACTTCGAGAAACCGGTTGAGCACGCCTTCCTGCGCCAGTCGCGGGAAACCACCACCGTGCTGTTCGGCGGTCTGACCATGGCCCACGACCAGCTGATCCAGCGCGCCGTGGCCGGCCTGGGCTACAAGGTCGATCCGCTGGAGGTGCCCGATAACGAGGCCCTGGCGCTGGGCAAGGAGTTCGGCAACCGCGGCCAGTGCAACCCGACCTACTACACGGTCGGTAACCTGGTGAAGTTCCTGCAGAACCTGCGCGACAACCAGGGGCTCAGCGTCGCCGAGATCAAGGACAAGTACGTGTTCCTGACCGCCGGCGCTTGCGGGCCCTGCCGCTTCGGGATGTACGAGGCCGAGTATCGCAAGGCCCTGCGCGACGCGGGCTTTGAGGGCTTCCGCGTACTGCTGTTCGAGCAGAACAAGGGGATCAGCCAGGCCGCCGGCGACGAAGCGGCCGACGAGGGCGGCATTGACTTCAACAAAGACTTCTTCATGGCGATCATCGCCGCGCTGCTGGTCGGCGACCTGCTGAACGACCTGGGCTACCAGCTGCGGCCCTACGAGCGCAAAGCCGGCGAGACCGACCGCGTGCTGGAGCAGGCCAAGCAGTTGATCGGCGACACCATGGAGAAGGGCGAAAAGCTCGAGCCCGCGCTCAAGAAGGTGCGCGCCATGTTCGAGGGCATCGCCTGCGACTTCACGCGTGTGAAGCCGAAGGTGAAGATCACCGGCGAGTTCTGGGCCATGACCACCGAGGGCGACGGCAACTACCACATGGCGCGCTGGCTTGAAAGCGAAGGCGCGCAGGTGCTGGTTGAGCCGGTGAGCACCTGGGTCGATTACCTGCTCTACATCGCCAAGCACGACCTGAAGGCCGCCTGGGGCGTGCCCGACAAGGATGGCAACAAGTTCAGCGCGATGAAGGCGATCAAGACCTATGCCCTGACCAGCGCCCTGAAAATGTACTTCCGCGGGCGCTACGACAAGTACCGCAAGCTGCTGGGCATGAAGCCCAACGCCCTGCCGGACCAGAAGAAGATCCACAAGCTGGCGCAGCAGTACTACAACATCGACCTGCGCGGCGGCGAAGGCCACATGGAAGTGGGCAAGAACATCTACAGTGTTCTCGAGAAGAAGGCCCACATGGTGATCTCGGTGAAGCCTTTCGGCTGCATGCCCAGCACGCAGTCCGACGGCGTGCAGAGCAAGGTGGTCAACGACTACCCCGAGTGCATCTTCATCCCGATCGAGACCAGCGGCGACGGCGAGGTGAACATCAAGAGCCGCGTGCAGATGAAGCTGTACGAGGCCAAGGTGCGCTGCCGCGAGGAGTTCGCCCGCGTTCTTGACGGCTACGGTTTCAGCGTCCAGCAGTTCCGCGATTACGTGGATGCGCACCCCGAGCTCAACCATTCGCTCGTCATCCTGCCTCACGAGGAAGTGGGCGTGGCATCCAACCTGCTGCACATGGTGGCCAAGCGCATGAAGGCCCACTTCAGCAAGAAGGTCGACAAGCTGATGAGCGTGCAGGAAGTCGAGAGGCTCGCGCGTGAAGCGGCCCAGGCCGAGGGCGCGGCCTGCCTCGAGTACGAGACGCCGGCCGTCGAGGGCGAATGCGGAGACGGCGGCTGCCCCAGCTGCAGCGACAGCCTGCCCGGCGAGCAGAAGGAGCGCACGGCCGCGGATACCGTCAAGGCGTCCGCCGGCGGCTGCGGCGACTCCTGCGGCTGCGAGTAAACAGGGAGCCCCAAGCGTTAGCTCGGGGCCCTGCAGAATCTGCGTACGATTGTTGGAGGGCCCCGAACTGACGTTCGGGGCTCTCTGCTATTTCGATACCACCGCGTCCGGGTCCACGCTGCGCTCGGTGGCGTCGGCCGTGGGCTGGCTGTGCCTGGGCATCTCGATCACGCCCGTGGCCATCAGCACGGCAAAGGCCATCGCCGCCAGCGCCAGCACCATGGCGGCGCCGGTCAGCGCAAACTGCGTGCGCGAGCTGCGCTTGAAGTGTTCCTCGATTCGGTTGAAGTAGCGCGACTGGTCCTGTTGCATGGTGGTCAGCCGGCTTTCCTGGGTGCGGGCGACCTCGGTGTGGTGGCGGCGCTGGCTGCGGCGCGCCAGCTCGCTGCTCTTGACCGCCAGCGCGGCCTGCTTGAGCTGCGCCTTCTGCACCTTGTTCATCTCCTCGACCACGGACTTCAGCTCGGCGGCCTTGGCGTCGCTGCCCTGTACCAGGGTTTCGACCATCACCTTGACCTGTTCGCTCTGCTCGCGTGCCTGGCTGTTGCCGTCTTCGAGCTGGCGGGTGAGCTCGTTGATCGCCCACATCTGCTTCTTCACGGTCTCCGGCAGGTTGGCGGTCGCCTGCACGAACTGGGGCAGCGGCTTGAGCGCGTCCACGAAGGTGCGGTTGGCCTCAGCCTGCTCATCCAGCGCGAGCTTGAGCGCGCCCAGCGCACGGTTCTGCTCTTCCATGTTGGGCAGCACTTCCTTCAGCGTGGCGGGCAGGCTTGAAAGCGCCTCGATCAGCCTGGCCTGGCCCATGCTCTGGGCGTGCAGGCGCTGGCCCAGCATGCGGACGTGCTGGCCCAGGTCGGTCAGGCCGTTCTTCATTTCCACGACGGCGCGCGTGCGCACGGACATGCCGGCCGGGTCAAGCGGGTTGACGGGCGCGAGCAGGCGACTGTTCAGCATCACCACTTCCTCGGCCGGGATTTCGTCGCCGTCCTCAACCAGGATGGGATTGAGCTCTGGGTCGTCGCTGGGGAGCTGATAGGCTTCTGCTTCGACCGGCTTCTTTTTGAACATGCGGGTGACGAACTTGAACATGGTGACTGGCTCCCGATGAGTAGACGTTGATGTAGGCGCGAAAACGCGCGCCCCACTGGAATCGGAGCGTTGGCGTTCGAACTTTGGTGAATTTTCGCAGGGGCCGACCCGTGTGGCGGACCGGGCGGGCACATGGGCCCGCCCCTGCTAAATCGCGTCGCTGCCGCGCTCGCCGGTGCGGATGCGGATCACATCATCGAGTTTCAGTACCAGCAGCTTGCCGGCGCCCACGGCGTCGTCGCCGGCGGCTTTCATCACCGCGTCGATGGTGGGCTGCACAAAGTCATCGTTGACGGCGATCTCGAGCTTCAGCTTCTTGAACATCTCGATGTCGAGCCGGCTCTCGCCGGCGTCGGCGGCGCCGCGCTGGTGGCCGGTGCCCAGCACCTCGCTGATCGTGAACCGGAACACCTCGGCCTCGGCCAGCGCGTCCTTCACAGCATCCAGCTTCTCAGGAGCAATGATGACCTGGATCAGCTTCATCTACCTACTCCACTTGCGCGGGAGCCGTAAGCGCCCGATAATAACTAGCGGAGCACAGCCTATGATCACGAAAGAAGACAAGGAAGCGATATTGAAGCTCTCAGTTGAATCTCGGCTCGAATTGCTGGAGTTCATCTCGGAGAGTTTGGCAGATCAGCCATCTCAGCTTTCGGAAGCCCAGCGGCGCCTGCTCGATGAGCGACTCGCGGAACACGAGGCCAATCCCACAGAAGGAGAGGACTGGCGCATTGTGGTGGATCGGCTCCGCAGAGAAGGCAAATGAAGCTTTCCCTCAAGGCCTCCGCCCGCCGCGATCTGGTGGAATTCTTTGAGTGGTACGAAGCTCAAAAACCGGGTCTGGGTAAAGAGTTCCTGGACGAGTATTCAAACGTCGCGGTACGCATTGAGGAATTTCCTACCGCCTTTCATAAAGTTCACGCTGACGTCCGCTGTGCGCGGCTCAAACGGTTTCCATACTTCGTTTTCTACAAAGTTGAAGCGGAGAAGCTGGTTGGCCTGGCCATCATTCATCAGCACCGCGATCCGGAGTTCTGGCGTCACAGGACTTCCTGATCCTCGAACTCGATCTTCTCGATGCGCACGATGGGCATGGGCGCGCCGTCCACGCGCAGGGCGCGCAGGCCCACGCCGGCCGTGATGTCGCCCAGCAGCGGCCGTATCAGCGTGGAGCGCCCCTGCCGCACGTTCTCGGCCTCGGCGAACTCGGTGAACAGGTAGAACAGCGGCATCAGGCCGCTCAGCGTTTCGCCGTCGCGCATCTCCACCAGCACGCCGGTGGCGGGCGCCGGCTGCGCGAACTCGATGCTGCGGATCTCAGCGAACGGTATGAACTGCAGCTCGCCGTTGCGCACCAGTTCGAGCGTCGCGCCGGTCAGGCTGTCCGCATCTTCCAGCACCTCGCAACGGCGCGTGTCCGGGCCGACCTCGTCGGGCAGCACGCGCAGGCTGAGGGTCGCGGGCTGCGGCGCGTAACGCTCGCAGCCGCGCATCAGCTCTATGGCCTGGCCGAAGTTGCGCGCCAGCAGCGCCAGCTCAGACTGCGCGTCGCCCGGCAAGTCGGCCAGCCAGCGCGAAATCGCGTCCGGCGTGTCGGCGGGCAACCCCGGCTCAACCACCAGGCGGATCAGCTCCGGCCGCATGATGCGCATGAACGTCAGGTGGGCCAGGCGCTGCAGCTGATCGTCGGCAAGCTTGGCCTGCTGAGCGGCTTCGAACAGCCTGAAGTAATCCTCCTGCTCGAAGGTGAAGTAGCGGCGGCGCATGGCGGACACAAACTCGGCCGCCACGCCCTCTTCGTCGGGCAGCAGCTCGAAGGCCGCGGTGATGTGCGGGTAGCCGATCTGGTGGTCGCCGCGCAGGAAGCAGACCCGGCTGAACAGCAGGTGCGCCACGCCGTTGTCCTCGTCGCGCGTCAGCACGGCCATCAGCATGTTGCGCGCTTCTTCAAGCTGGTCCTGGTCCAGCGCGATGCTGGCGAGGTTGAGGTTGGCAGCCGGGTGGGTGGGGTCCTGGCTCAGGATTTCCCCGTAGATGCGCGCCGCACCGGCAACGTCGCCGTCGCGGTGCTTGTTGAGCGCATCCTGCAGCAGTTCGTCGAGGTCCATCAGAGTGCCTGTCCCCAGCGCACCCGGTGGTAGATGCGCGTCGCCACGGCGTCGAGAATCATCAGCCCGCCGAAACTCACCGGCCAGAAGTGCGGGAAAAGGTCGCCCCACGCCAGCCACAGCACCAGCGTGGCAAAGCCCGCCGCGTTGGCAAGCACCGCGCTGAGAAACAGCGGGCGCGCGAACTTGAAGCCGAGCAGCGCCCCGATCACCAGCCCGATGCCGAGGCCGAAGATCGAATACAACTCGTGGCTGGTCGCCAGAAACACGCCGCCGCCGAAGGCCGCGCCGCCCAGCACCATACCCGCAAACGCCACGTTCACCAGCATGTTCGCCAGCAGCAGCCGCGGCGCCAGCCACGCGCCGATCAGCGCGCCGGCGCCCGCCGCGCTCCACATGATCCAGGGCTCGACGCCGAGGAAGAACGTCACGCCCCAGGCAATACTGCCCAGGAGCGCGGCCGCCAGCACGCGCACGAACACGGCCATCAGGATCAGCCCCAGGCCGCCGACCAGCAGCGCTACGAGCGTGGCGAAACGCCGGTAGTTGTCGTACTGGTCGCCCGCCAGGCGGCGGATCTCGGCGCGCAGGCTTTCCATGGTGAGCGGAATGGATGGTTCTTCTTCGGCTTGCTCTGCTTCCCCGTTTACCAGTTCTTCGGCGCGTTTGCGGCGATCCTGCAGCTCTTTGATGCGCTGCTGGATCTTCTCGCGCTCGGAGATCAGCTCGTCGGCCTTCTCGGCCTGACTGACTTCCTCTTCCTTGAGCAGCCCCGCCTCGCGCGCCACCTGGATCAGGTGCTTGCGCTCCACGCGTTGGGCAAGCTCCGACACGCCGATGCACAGCAGCAGCGTCAGCAGCACCCACTTCATCGGCAGGTCGGTCAGCTTGGCGGCGGCGGGCAGCTCTTCGCGCTCGAGATCGACGCGCTGGTCCATCTCGATCTCGGTGATGCTCTTGGCCTCGACGTCGTCGAACGGGTCGGTGCGCGGAGGCTCAGGCTTTTTTCCGGAGGCCCTGGCCATCAGGGCACCTCAATCACGCGGCGCGAAGATGGAGAACAGCGAATTACCAATAACCAGTTACCAATGACCAATTCAGAAACGCCACCCCCGGCTGAATTGGTAATTGGTAACTGGTTATTGTTCATTTGCTGTTCGAAGCACTTCCGGCCCACTACGGGCCAACACTCAGCCGAGTCTCTTTTCAATGAAGTAGAGAATGATCGGCTTGGCGCACTCGTAGCAATAGCCGTAGGTACGGTCCATGTTGTCGACCAGCGACAGGGTTGCGCTGCGCTCCGTGTCTCCCTCGGCCTTCAGGTGTTTATCAAGTTCGCCGCGCGACTTGCAGCGTTCCAGGTTGCGCTTGATTTCGCTCCAGTTCACCTGGTCGCGCATCTCGCGGTAAAGGCTGCGGTGCAACTCCTTGAACAGGTCGGCGTAGGTGCTCTGCAGATCGATCGCCTCGGGCTCGGCTCCTGCCTTCAGTTTCTGGGTGCCGGTGGTCATCGCGTTGGTGAGGCGGCTGACCATGCGGAAGCGGAAGAAGTCGCGCTCGGAATCCTCCACGTTCATCAGCGCCTCGACCTTGCGCATCATGGCCTGGTCCGGCTCGATGTCCGCGCCGGTTACGGCGTTCTTCAGCTTCTCCTTGCGGTTGTACGCCGTGACGTGCTGCAGGTAGGTGCGGATGCGCTTCTCGATGTCGCCGGGGTCCACGTTGACGATGCTGTTCTCGATCTCGCCGGCGATGATCTCGTCGTAGCGCTGGCGCAGCACGGCGGTGAAGGCGCGGAAGTCGTGGTAGCCTTCATCGCGCTGGCGCGCCAGGAAATCGTAATTGACGGGCCCCTGGTCCACCACGCGGTCGAGCAGCATGAAAACGGCGAACGGCGTGATGCAGTCGGCGCTGTCGTCCTCGCAGATGTCCGCGAACACGTTCTGCAGAATGCGGGTAGGGATGCCGTCCATGCCCTCGCCGATAAACTCGTTGCGCAGGCGCTTGCGCACTTCGCGGCTGAGCGTCTGGCGCTCGCGATTGGAGAGGAACGGCGGGTACTCGCCCGCGTACAGCAGCGCCTTGGCCATGGGGTTCAGCTTGCCCAGCACCTGGCGCGCTTCCTCGGCGATGTCGCTGGCGTTGGGCAGGTCGGACTTTTCCAGCCGCGACATCACCGCCCACAGCGCCGCCAGCTCGGTGGCGTGCGGCGCGATGCGGTGGTAGCGCTTGGCCTGGCGCAGCCCGCGGTTGTAGATCTTTTCTTCATCGACGTAGTTCAACAGATACGGCACGTCGATCTTGCGCATGCGCGAGCGCAGGGCCTTGGACATCGGGTCGCTGCGCAGGGCCTGGTACTCGGCCAGGTTGGTGGTACCCAGGATCATCACGTCGATGTCGCAGCCCACCTCGCCGAAGTCCATCTTGTGCTCTTCCACGGCGCTCAGCAGGTGCTGCAGGTAGTTGCTGGGCTTCTTGAAGATGTCGCTGTAGTGCACCAGCCCGCGGTTTCCGCGCACGTACTTGCCGAAGTAGCGCACCAGGCTGACGCTGCTGAGCAGGTTGGCGATGTACTTGAAGTTTTCGTCCATCGTGACCGGCGAGCTGGCGGTCTCGACGTTGCCCTCGGGCGGGATCTTCGCGATGCCGATGCCGCCCGATTCGCTGAACACGATGCGCTGCACCAGCACGTGGTCCATCACCTTCAGCCAGTCGCCCTTGTAGCGCCTGAGCAGGAAGGCGTAGATCTGCTTGCTGTTGTACTCAAGGTCGCCTTCCAGGATCTTGTGCGGGATCGGGTACTTGCTGTCGAGCCCGTTCTGCTTCCACAGCTTCTCCAGCAGCTCGCGGCGGGGCTGGCGCGGGATCAGCAGCAGCGGGTGCTCGTGCATCTGGCTGGGCAGCACCGCCACCGGGTTGTGCACTCCCGCGACGTCCGGCTTGGCGCTGCCGAAGCCCAGGCTGCCGCCCTCCTCGGCGTGGAAGTCCTTGCCGAAGCGCCACGCGAAGCTGTAGACCGCGCCGTCCTGCTGCGCCGTGTAGGCCTCCAGCCCGCGGCCGATCAGATCGATGATGCTGGTCTTGGCCGTGCCGACCGGGCCGTGCAGCACGAAGATGCGTTCCTTGCCCTCTTCGCGGGCGCCGGCGCGGATGTACTTGACCAGCCGGCTGATGGTGCGCTCGAGTCCGTAAATGGCGTTCTTGCCGTTGTTGAAGGGGTCGTCGAACAGCTTGTGGCGCCGCACCTGCTCACCGCTGTCTTCGAAGGTCTCCGAGCCGAAGTGCTGGATCATGTCGAAGGTGAGCTGGTAGGTGGTGCGCGTGTGCTTGTAGGGGTCGCCGCACACCTGGTTCAGGTAGTCCATGTAGGACCCCTCCCAGGCGATCTGCTCGAACTGGCTGCGGTTGCGCTCGGCGATGAAGTCGCTGATCAGGGCTTCGTTGATGCTGGGCCGTTCCATGGTTCTCCAGACTGGCGCCTGCCCCTACATGATCGGAGCTTGCGGCCCCCGCGTCAAACCCGGGGACGCCCAGGCTCCGCTTGCGTCATTCTAACGCGGCTCCGCGGCCGTTCATTGCGGCTTCTTCGGCTCCTCCGGCGGCGGGTTTGGCGGCCCGGCTCGTTGCTCCAGCTGCTCCTTGGCGATCTGCTGGGTGGCAAGGTGCCTGGCCAGCTTTTCGGCGTCGGAAACGTGCGGCTCCTCGGGATTCGGGGGCTCCTGAGCCGACTCGGCGGCGGGCTCGGTCTTTTCCTCAGTCTTTTCCTTCGCCAGCTCGACTTCACGCTTGGCGATGGTTTCGGCGCGGTCGCGCTCCTCGACCGACATGCCGGCCAGCGCGGCCTCTTCCTCTGTGATCTCGCCGCGCACCCTGCGCACGTAGCGCAGGATCTGCAGGCGCTTGCGACGCTGCTCCGTGGCCACGGTCTTTTCGTCCCTGTCGGCATCCTGCTTGTAGCTGAGCACGGTCTGCGGCCACGGGATCTCGATGCCCAGCTCGTCGAACTTGAGCTTGCAGCGGCGCAGGTACTCGCGCGAAGCACCCCACTGCTCACCGGCGCGGGTTTTCAGCAGCATGCGGATGGTGACGGCGCTGTCGCCCAGCTCGACCACGCCCATCAGGATGGCATCCAGCACCTTCTTGCCCCAGGCCTCGTCCTCGCGCATTTCCTTGGCGACGCCCTCCATCACGGCGCTGACGTCGTCGGTGTTCTCCTCGTAGGCTACTCCGACGTCCACGATCGCGCGCGACCACAGCTTGGTCTGGTTGGTGGTGACCGAGATTTCGCCGTTGGGGATGGTGTGCACGTCGCCGTTGAGGCTGCGGATCACCGTGGTGCGCAGGTTCAGGTTCTCGACCGTGCCGGTCTTGCCGTTCACCTCGATCACGTCGCCGATGCTGAACTGGCCTTCCAGCAGGATGAAGAATCCGGCAAAGAAGTCTTTCACCAGCGTCTGCGCGCCGAAGCCCACGGCCAGCGAGACGCCGCCCGCCGCCACCAGCAGCGGGCCGTAATCGACGTCAAACTGCGCGATCGCGAACATGATGGCAGTGATGTAGACGACCACGCGGGCGGTGGTCATGAACACTGTCATCAGCGTGCGGGCGCGCTGCTGTTCGTCGGCGCTGAACTCGGACTTCTTGTCGGCGCGCGACACGATGCGCTCGATCAGCGGCTCGCCGATCTTGCGGATCAGGAACAGGATCAGCCACGCCACCAGCAGCACCGCGGCCACCTTGGCCGCCCGGATGCCGACAGTCTTGCCGATTTCCTCGTAATACAGCGACCGTATCTGCGGCAGCAGTTCGGATGTGATTTCCGTGACCCGCGCCTCGATGCGCTCCACGCGCCGGTCCACGATATCCAGCTGCGTCTGCACCTGGCGCGTGTCGCGCTTGGCGCTGCTCAGGCGTTCCTGCTCGGCTTCCAGCCTTTCGCGCAGCGTGAACAGCAAAGCCACCGGCCGTCGCGTGTAGGCCGGCACCTTCACGCTGGGCTGGGGGGGCTGCGCGTCCGCGCTTTCGGCCGGTTTCGCGAACTGTGCCTCGATGGCGTCGATGGTGGCGCGTGTTTCATCAACCAGCGCCACGACCTCGGTCTCAACCAGCTGCTTTCCCGCGATCAGCTTGACCAGTTCCGCGCGATCCTTGGCCAGGCGGTCGAGCTCCACCGCCTTGTCCTTCTGCTCCTGCTTGAGGTCGTCGATCTGGCGCCCGAGCTTCTGGTACTCCTCCAGCTCCGACTCCGGCTGCACTTCCGCTTCAGGCTCGGCTGCCGGCTTGGCGCCGTTTTCGGCCAGCACGTTCTTCAGGCGCTCGGCGTCCTGTTCCAGCCGCTCCTTGTAATCCTCACGGACATCGATCTCCTGCTGCAGGCGCTTCAACGCTCCCTCATACACCCGCAGGCGGAAGGCCCCGGCGGTTCGGCTGCGTGTAACCCGGCCATCGTACAGCGACTCGATAGCGCCGCGCGCGTCCTGGTTGCTGCGGGGGTCATCCAGCATTGCCGGCAGCACGGCCGGCTCGGGCAGGCCCAGCTTTTCGGCCGGCGTTCCCTCGAACTCGCGCCAGAGCGGCAGGGCCTGTTCGATGGCCTGCAGACCCTCGTGGGCGCGCGTTTCGTAGGCCTGGTAGGCGCCGTACAGTTCCGTCGCCATGTGGTCGTAGGCTTCGATGGAAAGCTGGAAGCGCTCATTGGCCCAGCGCAACTCGTACTCGAGCTTCTCGATGTCCGACAGCTTCTCGTAAATCCGGCTCTTGCCGAACTCGAACTCGCGGGCAGCGTCTGCCAGCTGGTTGGCGCGCAACTGCTCTTCTTCCGCGAGGCGCACCGCGCGGGCGCGCTCGCCTTCCGGCACGGCCTCGGTGGTTTCGGTCTTCTCCTGGCCGGGCGTGAGGTCCTTGCGCACCTGCAGCGCCAACGCCGCCAGCGCGTCATAGCGCCGGCGTGCATCCAGCTGCGCCCGTGTGGGGCCGGTTTTTGCCGCCTCCAGGTCCGACTTCAGCTGCGCCTGCCTGGCCTCGATCGCCTTCACCGCCTCTTCGGCCTGGCTGACGGCCGCGTCGCGCAACTGCTTTTCCTCGGGCGCCAGGTCGGGCTCGGCGGCGGCGGCCCGCTTGTCGGAGAGTTCCTTGCGCGCGGCCTGTAATTGGGGCTCGACGGCATCGAGGTGAGCCTGGAGTGCCTCGGCGTCTTCTTTCACGAAGGGTGCGGCCGGCATGGCCGGCAGGGTTTGCGGTTGCTCGCTCGTGCCGTCTTCGACGGGCTTTGCGTCTTGCGCAGCCGTGAATGCCACGGTCAGTGCCAGCAGCGAAATAACTGCTGCAATCCAGCAGACTTGGCGCATTGCTCGTTTTCCTTCCCGCCTACTCCCCGAATTCTTCGCTGGGCAGCAGGCGTTCCACTTCGGCCTCCAGGAGTTCATTGATTTCGTCCGCGGCGCTGAGCGCCATGGCCTTTTCCGCCAGCGCGACGGCTTCCGCGACCGTCACGCGGCTCAGCAGCGTGCGCAGTTCGGGCAGGCTGGTCGGCCCCACGCTGAAGTCACGCAGGCCGAATCCCAGCAGCAGCACCGCAAAACGCGCCTCGCCAGCCATCTCGCCGCATACGCTGACCGGCTTGTTGTGCTTCACGGCCGTGTCGATCACCAGCTTCACCAGCCGCAGCACAGCCGGGTTGGTGTGCTTGAACAGGTTGGCGACGTACTGGTTGTTGCGGTCCACGGCCAGCGTGTACTGCACCAGGTCGTTGGTGCCGATACTGAAGAAGTCGGCGTCCTGCATGAAGCTGTCGATGGTAAGCGCCGCGGAGGGCACCTCAACCATCATGCCCAACAGCACGTCGGGCTTGAACTGGGAGCCTTCGCGGGCCAGGTCGGACTTCACGTTCTCGTAAATCATGCGCGCCTGACGGAACTCCTCGATCGAGCCCACCATCGGCAGCATGATCCGCACGCTGCCCAGCATCGAGACGCGCAGCGCCGCGCGCAGCTGGGTGATCAGCAGGTGCGGCTGGCGCAGGCTCAGGCGGATGCTGCGGCAGCCCAGGAACGGGTTCTCTTCGCGCTCCAGCCCCACCTCGCTGGCGAACTTGTCGGCGCCGAAGTCCATGGTGCGCAGGGTCAGCGGCCGCCCGTCCAGCATTCCCAGCGCGCGCTTGTACACCTCGAAATGCTGGTCCTCCGTGGGGTGAGCGCCGAACTTGCTGTAAATGAACTCGGTTCGGAACAGGCCCACGCCGTCACCGCCCAGCTTGATGGCCTGCTCGATCTCGTCGTCCCACTCGATGTTCGCGTAAAGGTTGACCGCCGTGCCGTCGCGCGTCGTGCGTTCGGCCTTGGCGGCCGCCTCGAACATGCGCTTTTCGCGGTCGATGTAGCCCTTGCCGCGCGCTTCGTACTTCGAGTGCGTGGCGTCGTCCGGGTTCACGATCACGCGGCCGGACTTGCCGTCCACGATCACCACGTCGCCGCCGCTGATGTCGCTGGTGATGGTGCCCAGCCCCACCACGGCCGGGATGCCGAGCGCGTTGGCCAGGATGGCGGTGTGGCTGGTGGCGCCGCCGACATCGGTGATGAAGCCGGCGACCATCTTCTTGTCGAGCGTGGCGGTCTGGCTGGGCGTGAGGTCGTGGGCGACCACCACCACCTTGCGGTCCAGCTTGGTCAGGTCGTGGGCGCGCTGGCCGAGCAGGTTGCGCAGGAGGCGCTTCTGGATGTCGTAGAAGTCGTTGACGCGCTGCAGGAAGTAGGCGTCGTTGATTTCCTTGATCGGCTTGATGATCTTCTTGAACACGCGGCTGACCGCGTACTCGGGCGTGTAGCGCTTGCCGCGGATTTTCTCGGGGATCTCGCGGGTGATCAGCGGGTCCTCCAGCATGCGCAGGTGCGCGTCGAAGATCAGCCCCACTTCGTCCTTGGCCACGCTGTGCACGCTGTCGCGGATTTCCGCGATTTCCTCGATGGCCTTGGTGCGTGCAAGCTCGAAGCGCTTGAGCTCAGTGTCCACTTCATCCTTGCGGATAAAGCGGCGCGGGATCCGGAACGATTCCGAATCCAGCACCAACGCCGGCGCGATGGCGACGCCCGGCGACACCGGGATGCCGTTCTTGATTTCCATCCGTTCTCCCGCGAGCCAACGGGGAAGAGTGCGCGAAGGCGACCATCTCTTCCGGCCCGGCGAAACTGACGGTTTTTATAGCAAGCGACGCGACGCGAGTCTGCCCCCGTGCGGATTTTCACGGCAGGTAGATCGTGAAGTCCTCAACCATCGCGCGCGCGATGCAGATCGGCCGTGCGTCACGCCCCCCGCCGGCATCGTTGTACGCGGCCTGCAGTGCCTGCTGGGCGCGGTACAGGGCGGTCTGGTTTTCGACCAGGTCCGGGTCTTCAATCGCCTCGCCGTCGGCAAAGTTCAGCTCGCAGGCCAGCACGCGATCAGGCCGGTCCGGGTTGAAGATCGGCACGCCGAACTTGCGGCACATGATCGGCCGCGCCTCATACATGCCGCAGGCGCCGGCTTCGGTCAGGGCGGGGCAGGGCGTGCCCCTGCCGCGAGGTGCCGCATCGCCCCAATGCTCAGGGCCGTCGAACAGCTTCGCGCGCTCGGCCAGGTTGAGACGCGCGCGAGCCTGCAGTGCCGCGCGTTCGGCCTCGGGCAAGGCTTTCACCCAGGCCGAAATGCGCGCGGCTTCGACTTCGGTGATCTGGAAGATCTGCGAACAGCACGAACTGCAACCCGGCGCACAGTGAATACGCGGGCCGTGCACAGCCAGCCCCCGGTCAAATTCCGCGTTGGCCTTGGCGCAGACCTGCTTGAGCTGTGCGATCAAAGGATGGTCAGCGACGTCCATGGCAGTATTGTTGTGTGCTGGTCAAAATGCGCAACAGAGTCGGTGGGACACGTGGGACCAGTGGGACTGGTGGGAGAAACGCCTGTCTCACCTGTCCCACGAGTCCCACATGTCCCACGCCACAGGAGCCAGCGTGACCACCGAAGCCAAGAAAGCCAGCGAAAGCGAAAGCCACCTTACCTGGATCGTTACGCCCAGCGACCTTAACCGCCACGGCACCCTGTTCGGCGGTCAATTGCTCTCCATGGCGGACCGTGTGGCGGCCATGGCGGCCCTGCGCCACACGCGCCAAGACTGCGTCACCGTCAGCATTGACAAAGTGGACTTCGTCGCGCCCGTGCGCAACGGCTACATCCTCGACCTCACCGGCCGTGTGCACTTCACCGCCCGCACCAGCATGGAAATCTACGTGGAGGCCTACGCCGAGGAACCGCGCAGCGGCGATCGCCAACTGGTGTGCGAGGCCTTCTTCAGCTTCGTGGCCGTTGGGGATGACAATCGGCCGGTGCCGATCCCCCAGGTCGAGCTCGAGACCGAGCGCGACCACCGCCTTAATAAGGAAGCAAAAGAGCGCTACGAGGCGCGCAAGGCCGGCCGCAGCACGACGCGCACCGCCCAGGGCTGATTATCAGACACTTTAATTCTCGAATTTTGGTTGAACCCGTAGCCCCCTACGGCGTTATGGTGTTAGCGCATGATCAAGCTGTTGAACATCCTGCTCGCCGTAAGTCTGGCCGTCGCGCCCGGCCTCAGCATAGACGGCCTGCTTCACAGCCTGAAGCTGTGTGACCTGCTGGCGCCCCAGGCCGCACACATGCGCCCGGCGCCGCAGCCCGCGGCGCAGCACTGCGGCCACAACCACCAACAGCCAGAGCCCGAAGACGAACCCAGCCACTGTCACCATGTTGATGGCGTGGCGCAGTCTCAGCTTTCGCCGCTGTTGAACACGGCACCGGAGTACGCACCGCTGCCGCCTCACACTTGCCTGCTCAGCACCTCCATGCTGCAGCCGCCGGTGCTGCTGCCCGCGCTGCCGAAGAACCCGAGGCCGCCACCTCTAGTGCCGCGCGTGGGCACAACACTGCTCCTGATCTAGTGACACCAACGAACCTCGGCGCCGTCGCGTCGGGGTGTTGTCGTGTCACTTGACCAGGAGACTGCCATCAAGTCCGTGATCTCATTCGCCGTGCTCGCCGCTTTACTGGCGGGTTGCCAGGGCTACGACCCCATGCCCCTCGACCCCGAGGCGCACCTGCAGACGTGGCACGAGCGCGACCCTGCCTCCGAAAGCGTGGTCGCCTACGCCGCGCGCCTGGCCGAGCGCGACTCGCGCCCGCGCGGCAAGTACGACCTGCGCGACGGCGTCTCGCTGCCCGAGGCCGAAGTGATTGCTCTTTTCTTCAATCCCGACCTGCGCAGCGCGCGCCTGCATGCCGATGCCGAGCTGGCGGGCGCCCGCGAAGCCGGCCGCTGGGAAGACCCGGAGCTTTCCGTCGATGCCATGTGGATCATCGACAGCATTTCGCAGCCCTGGATCCTGGGCGCGGGCATCTCGTTCACCATCCCATTCTCCGGCAGCCCCGGCGTACGCGAAGACCTCGCCTACGCCCAGCACGACGTGGCGATCCGCATTGCCATCCAGCGTGAATGGGAAATCCTAGTACAGCTGCGCTCGGCCTGGAACGAGCACGCGGCCGTCACCGAGCGGCTGCGGCTGACACAGGACTACATCGCGCAGGTCGAGAAGGTAAAGGCGACCGCCGACCGCCTGACCGCCGCCGGTGAGCTTACCTCGCTGGACGCGCGCATGTTCGCGCTTGAGCTGGCGGCGCGGCGCGCGGAACTGCTGGCCCTGCGCGGCGAGCAGCGTGACCTTGAGCTGACCCTGCGCGAGTTGCTGGGCCTCGCCCCGGAAGCGCCGCTGCAGCTGATGACCGCGCTGACGCCCGAGCAGCCCCTGCCCGGCGAGCGCGAGAAAACCGTGGCCGGGCGCAACCCGTCCCTGGCCGTGAAGCGCGCGGAGTACGAGACGGCCGAGCAGCAGTTCCGGCTTGAGATCCACAAGCAGTACCCGGACCTCTCGATCGGCCCCAGCTACGAAATTGAAGAAGGCCAGTCGCGCATCGGCATCGGCTTTGGCCTGCCGATCCCGATCATCAACCTGAACAAAGAGGGCATTGCCCGCGCCCGCGCCGCGCGTCTGGCCGTGCGCGCCGAGTTCGAGGGCGAGCTCGAGCGGATGCTGCACGCCCTGGCCCGCGCCGAGCAGCGCCTTGCCGTTGCACTCGAACGCCGGCAGTTCATCACACGGGAACTGGCCCCTCTCTCGGACGAGCAGGTGGCCGACGCCGGCCGCCTGGCCGACCTGGGCGAATTCAACGCGATGCTGCAGCTTGACGCCCTGACCCGCCGCCTTGAGGCGCGCGTGCAGGTGCTTGAAGCCACCCTGGCCGAGGCCCTGGCCCGTGAGGAAGTGATCGCGCTGCTCGGCCCCAGCTTCAAGCCCGAGCCGAAGGAGGAACAGGATGACTAGACACGCACCCTGGCTGCTGCTGTTGCTGGCCCTGTCCGCCTGCACGGCCGAGCCGCCGCCGCCACCCCCGGCAGCGGGCGGCGATACCGCGCCGGTCGAGATCACCAACCGCATCGACATCCCCGCCAACGTGGTGGACAACCTTGGCCTCACCTTCGTCAAGGTCGAGTCGCGCCGCGTAGAGCAGACCCTGCGCGTCCCCGGCTTCTTCGAGAGCCCCCCGGAAGCGCGCCGCGACTACCAGGCCATGCTGCCCGGCCGCGTGCAGCTGCTGGTCCGGCAGTACCAGGTGGTTGAGGCCGGCACACCTCTGTTCACGCTGGAGGCGCCGGAGTGGCGCCGTTTACAGCAGGAGCTCGCGGCCGCGCAATCCGCGGTGACGCAGCTGCAGGCGGGGCTGGTCGTGCTTGAGTCGGAGCGCACGGCCGCGCAGGAAGCGCTGAAGCAGTACCCCACGCGCCTGTCAGCCCAGCAGGAGCTGCAGGATGCCAGCAAGGTGCACCTGGCAAGACTGTCGGAAGCGCGCGACCACTGGCAGGCGCGCGTCGATGAGCTCGAGGAATTGCAGCGCCAGGGCGCCGGCAAGGCGTCCGAACTCGCTGAGGCTCGTGGCCAGCTCAAGACCGCGCTGGCGGGAGTCGCCGAGGAATCCGAGCGCAGCGCCGAAATCCGTGAGCAGCGCGCGGCACTGCAGGCAGAACAGGCCGAGCGCAGCCAGGAACTGCCGGTGCTGGACCTGCGCATCGCGGCCGCCAACCTCGAGATCCGCAACGCGCAAGATGCTTTTGAACGCGCAATCCGCGCGGCGGCCGGCACGCTTGGGCTACCGCTGGAGACTCTGAGTGCCGGCGAAGCCTGGCGCGGCTTCGACACCCTGACAGTCACAGCCTCGGCGCCCGGCACCATCGAGCATATCTCCGCCACCAGCGGCGCCTGGGTGGACGCCAACAGCGCGCTGATCTCGACGGTCGACCTCGCGCACTTACGCTTCCGCGCGCGTGCCCTGCAGAGCGACCTGGGCCTGCTGAAAGAGGGCCTGCGCGCCCGCGTGGTGCCGCCCCAGGGAGGCAGCCTGGAACGGGCCGAAACCGCCCAGGGCACGCTGCACCTGCCCATCGAGGCCGACCCCGACGAGCGCGTGCTGGACCTGCTGATCACCTTCGAGCAACTGCCCACCTGGGCGCGTCCCGGCATCTCGGCCGAGGCCGAGGTGGTGTACAAGCCCTCGGCGACTCCTGAGCTGGCGATCCCGCTGCGCTGCGTGGTCCAGGACGGTCTCGAGAAAATCGTGTTCGTGCGCGACTCGGCTAACCGCGACAAGGCCATCCGCGCCACGCCCGCCCTGGGCCCCAGCGACGGGCGCTGGATCGTGATCTACGACGGCGTGATGGAAGGCAGCGAGGTGGTGCTGGACGGCGTGTATGAACTGAAGCTGACCGGCAGCGGCAAAGCCCCCAAGGGCGGCCACTTCCATGCCGACGGCACGTTCCACGAAGGCGCTGACCACTAGGAGAACGCGTGTTCCAGAAAGTCATTGCATTCTCGCTCAAGAACTCCGCGTTGGTAGTGGTGCTGGCCGCGGCGGTGGTGATCTACGCCGGTCTGAACTACCGCGAAGTACCGGTCGACGTGTTCCCCGAGCTCAATGCGCCCCAGGTCGTGATCATGACCGAGGCCGGCGGGCTCGCAGCCGACGAGGTTGAGCAATACGTTACGTTCCCCATTGAGACGGCCGTGAACGGCCTGCCCGGCGTGCGCCGCGTGCGCAGCAGCAGCGCGATCAGCCTCAGCATCGTGTGGGTGGAGTTCGAGTTCGGCCAGGACATCTATCGCGCGCGCCAGCTTGTGACCGAGCGCCTGGCCAGCGTCGAGGAAGACCTGCCCGAGCAGGTGCACGCCGAAATCGCGCCCATCACCGGCATCTCGGGCGAAGTCATGCTGATTTCGATCTCGAGCCCCGAGGGCACGGTCAGCGACCTCGAGCTGCGCGCCTACGCCGAGTTCGACCTGCGCAACCGCCTGCTGGCGATCCCGGGCATCGCCCAGGTAGTCGCCATCGGCGGCGAATTGCCGGAGTACCAGGTCAACGTGCGGCAGGACCGACTGCGCCTCTACGGGCTGACGCTGCCCGAGGTCACGGAGGCCGCGGCCAAAGCACACACCATCGCCAGCGCCGGCTATCTGCCCAACCACGAAGGCAAAGAGCTGCCACTGCGCCAGAACGGCCGCGTGGAATCGATCGACGACATCCGCGGCACGTTGATCAAGTACCACAAGGGCGCGCCCGTAACTCTGGGAGACGTGGCGGACGTGCAGTTCGCCGGCGCGCCCAAGCGTGGCACAGGTGCAGAGGGCGGCGTCGCGTCCGTGGTCGTGAGCATCCAGAAGAGCCCCGGCACCAACACCCTGCAGCTCACGGAGCGGCTGGATGAAGCGCTCGACCAGGCCGACGCCAGCAAGCCCGAGGGCCTGGTGATCAACCGCCAGGTCATGCGCCAGAGCGACTTCATCGGCTACGCGGTCAACAACGTGCTGCACGTGCTGCGTGACGCGGCCATCCTGGTCGCGATCCTGCTGGTGCTGTTCCTGATGAACGTGCGCACCACGGTGATCACGCTGACCGCGCTGCCGCTTTCGCTGGCAATCGCGCTGCTGCTGCTCTGGTGGCTGGGACTGAACATCAACGTGATGACGCTCGGCGGCCTGGCCGTCGCGATCGGCGAGTTGGTGGACGACGCCATTATCGACGTCGAGAACGTGTTCCGGCGCCTGCGCGAAAACCGGATGCGGCCGCCCGAGGCACAGCTTTCCCACACCGAGGTCGTATTCCAGGGCAGCAACGAAATCCGCAGCTCGATCGTGTTCGCCACCATCATCATCGCCCTGGTGTTCGTGCCGCTGCTGTTCCTGCAGGGGCTGGAGGGGCGCTTTTTCCGGCCGTTGGGGCTGGCCTACATCATCTCGATCCTCGCATCGCTGGTGGTCGCGGTCACCGTCACTCCCGCGATGTGCAAACTTCTGCTGAAGAAGGCAAAGACGGAAGGCCACGAGCGCGACTCGTTCGTGGCGCGCAATCTCAAGAAGCTCTACGCGCCTGCCCTGCGCACCGCGATCAAGCTGCGCTGGCTGCTGGTGGTGCTGGCTTTGGCGGGCACGCTGGGCAGCGTGTGGCTGGGCAGCACGTTCGGCACGCGCTTCCTGCCCGACTTCAACGAGGGTACGTTCACGGTGTTCCTGATGGCGCCGCCCGGAACGTCGCTGGAGGAAAGCAACCGCCTCGCATTCGGCGTGGAGCAGAATCTCAGCAAGATCGAGGGCGTTCGCGCCGTGGTGCGCCGCACCGGCCGCGCCGAACGCGACGAACACGCCGAGCCCGTCAGCAGCTCCGAGATCGAGGTTTCGGTGATGCAGGGCCACAGCAAGGATGAAGTGCGACGGCAGATCGACGAGATTCTCGCGCAGGTGCCCGGCATCACCACCATGATCGGCCAGCCCATCGAACACCGGCTGTCGCACATCCTGTCCGGCACGCCGGCCGCGATCGCGATCAATGTGTACGGCGACGACCTCGACGTGCTGCGCAAAATCGCCCGCGAAGTCGAGACGGAACTCAAGCAGGTGCCTGGCACCCGTGACGTGGCCGCCAACCGCGAGGTGATGATCGAAACCATTCCCATCTCATATCGGCGCGCCGACCTCGCCCGCTACGGCCTGACGCCCGCCGACGCCGCCGCGCAGGTGGAGGCAGCCTTCAACGGTGTGGCCGTGTCCGACATCAACCAGGGCACGCGCACTTTCCGGCTGGTGGTGCGCCTCGCGCCGGACCAGCGCGAAAACCCGGAACAGGTGAAAGACCTGATCCTGGTCGGGCGCGACGGAGCCCAGGTGCGCCTGCGCGAGGTGGCCGACATCGGCATCGAGATGGCCAGCAACCTGATCGCCCGCGAAAACGCGCGGCGCAAGGCGGTAATCAGCTGCAACGTCGCCGAGGGCTACAACCTGGGCCACCTGGTCGAGGAAGTTCGCGGCCGCGTGGACCCCATCGTGCACAGGCACGGCTACAGCGTGCACTACGGCGGGCAGTTCGAGGCGCAGCAGTCGGCCTCGCGGACCATCTACCTGATGGGCGCGGGCGTGGTGCTGGCGATCCTGTTCCTGCTGTACCTCGCGCTGCGCTCGTTGAAGGCCGCGTTGCTGGTGATGGTGAACCTGCCGCTGGCGCTGATCGGCGGCATCGTGGCGATTTTCATATCCGAGTCGCCGGACGTGCTGGCGAACCTCAAGGCGCTGGTCGGCCTGGGGCGCTACGTGGCGCCGGTGATCAGCATCGCCAGCATGGTCGGCTTCGTCACCCTGTTCGGCATCGCGGTGCGCAACGGCATCCTGCTGGTCGCCCACTACCAGCATTTGCAGGCGGAGGGCATGCCCCTGCGCGAGGCCGTGCTGAAAGGCAGCAGCGAAAGGCTGATCCCGATCCTGATGACCGCGCTGGCCGCGGTGCTGGGCCTGGTGCCGCTGGCCATGGCCGCCGGCGAACCGGGCAGCGAACTGCTGGCGCCGCTGGCCGTGGTTGTGCTGGGCGGCCTGGTGTCGTCCACGTTCCTGAACCTGATTGTCGTGCCCGCGGGGTACGTGCTGATTCACCCCGATAAACCCGAACCGGAAGGAGAAACCACATGAAGCGAATCGCAACACTTTGCCTGGTGCTGGTCGCGAGCCTGGCCCTGGCGGCCTGCGGCGGCGGCGCCAACAACACCGGGGGCAGCAGCAACGCCCCGGCAAACAAGGCCTGCGGCGGCGACCACGGCCACGACCACGAGGGCGAAGCGGAGAAGCTCGGTACCGCCGAAAAGGACGGCTACAAGATTTCAGCCTCGCACATCGGAGAGATGGAGCCGGGTAAGGAAGCCATCCTGGAAATCAGCGTGGAAAAGGACGGCAAGGCCGTGCCGGACGCGCAGATTTCGGCCTGGATCATCGACACTTCGGAGAAAGGACTCAGCGAGCGCGGCAGCGGCGAGTGGGTCGCCGACGAGAACCTGTACGACTGCCACTTGAAGATGCCGGCCGACGTGCCCAAGGGTGCCAAGGTGCGCATCCGCGTGCGTCACGGCGACAAAGACGTAACTGTGGACTTCGAGGCCCACGACGAGCACGAAGGCAGTTGAGCACCGACCGCGGGGCCGCCCACCGGCGGCCCCGCCGGTTTTTCCAGGATTACCGTTGAACCCGTAGTTAGCTACGCCGTTACTAAAGAGACATGAGCGTCGCGTTAAACATGCTCGCTGTCGCCCTGATGGTGGTGCTGCCTTTCGTGCGGCCCTGCAACTGCGGCGACTTCACGCTCTGGTGCCAGTGCCAGGCCAACGCGCAGGCGGCCGCCAAGGCCGAAGCCGAGCCGCCGCGCTGCCCCCATTGCGCGAAGAAGCAGGCTGAGAAAGACGGCAAAAACACGCCCACGCCCGAAAACCACGACGACGCGCCCTGCAAGAAGCAGCTCGCGCCCGAGCTTGGCAATGGCGTCACGGCCGACATTAATCTGACCATGGAAGCCGCGCCGCCTGTCTCAGCACCGCTGTTTGAACTGCAGCCGGTCCAGCTAATCGCACCGCGCGCCGAGCGCCTGCCGACCGCCCAGCCGCCGCCTACTTCCTTATTGGTAGTCCGTACCAAGTTCCTGCGCATCTAGTTCAGCACCCGTGACGACCGGTTCGCCGGTCTGGTGGTCATTTGGCCCTCACGAGCGTGAACTATGCGTACTTCGTACCTGCTGATTTTCTCGGTCGCCGTGCTTGCCCTCGGCGCCTGCACCTCCAGCGCCTCGCGCGAGCGTGAGGCCTTCGACAACGCGCGCTGGCAGCACCTGGCGGACGCCCTTGAACACCAGCCCGCCGCAAACACCAAGGCGGTAAATCAGCCCGAAAGCCGCCTGTCCGGCGAACTCAAGCTGGAGGAGCTGATCCGCCTCTCCGAGCTGCACAGCCCGCGCCTGGCCGCGGCCTACGAAAAGTGGCGCGGCTCCGTGCGCGGCATCACGGCCGCCACGGCGCTGCCCGACGCCACCTTCACCTACACCGAGTTCATCCGCTCGATCGAAACGCGCCTGGGCCCCATCGAGCGCCGCTTCATGCTGCAGCAGATGGTGCCCAACCCAGGCAAGCTGGTGGCGCGCGAAGAGCAGGCGGCCTCGGGCGCCGCCGCCATGCGCAGCAACTTCGAGGCCACGCGCCTGGGCCTGCGCGAGGCTCTGGTGGTCGCCTTCGTGGACCTGCAGGCGCTGGATGAGCGGCTGCGCATCCTGGACCGGCTGGTGGAAATCCTGGCGTCCATCGAGCTGGTGGTGGAAGCGCGCGTGACGGCCAGCCTCGCGCCGCAGAGCGCCCTGTTGCGCGTGCAGGTCGAACTCGAGCGCCTGCGCAGCGAGCGCACCTCGTTGGACAAGCGCCGCCCCGCGCTGGCGGCGGCGCTCAGCGCCATCGTGGGCTCCAAGGTGGCCGACAACGCCACCGCGCCGCCGCTGGCACGCGAGGCCGCACCCCTGCCCGAAGACGCCAAACTGGCCGCGCTCGCGCTTGATCACCCCTCGGTGCAGGAGCACTTCGCCCGCGCGGCCATCGCCGACGCCAAGGTCACCGAGACCGGCTGGATGTGGGTGCCCGACCTGATGTTCGGCTTCGAGTACCAGATGGTCGGCATCCCCGACATCCCGGCCTCCATGCGCCCCGACGAGTACGGCGAAGACGCCTGGGCCTTCAGCGTCGGCCTCACCATCCCCTGGCAGGTGCACGTCAACCTGGCGCGCGGCGACATGGCCCGCGCCGAGGAATCGGCCGCGCGCTTCATGGTCGAGCAGCAGCGCCTGGACCTGCAGGCGAAGCTGGCCGGCCAGCAGTACGCCTACCGCGACGCCGCCCGGCTGATCGAGCTGTACGACGAAACCGTGCTGCCCAAGGCGCGCCAGACGCTTGAGCTGGTGCAGAACGACTACACGGCCGACCGCGCGAGCCTGACCGACGTGCTCGACGCCGAGCGCGCTCTGCTGGCCTCCGAACTTTCACTGATCAACGCCCGTGCCGACCTGTTGAAGGCGCGGGCCCGGCTTGAATCCATCGTTGCCAGGGACCTGGAGACGATCAACTAAGGAGACGTCATGAAATACGCATTGGCATTCATCACATCGTTCACACTGCTGCTTGGCATCACCACCTACGCGCGCGTGCAGGCCGGTGAGGCGCCGATCGCCGAGCCGCAAGCACACGGCGAAAAGAAGGAAGAGCCGCCCAAGAAAGAAGAGAAGAAGCCGGCCGAAGACCACTCCGGCCACGGCAAGCCCGAAGAAGCCAAGGACGAAGCCAAGGAAGAGAAGAAGGCCGACGACTGGGGCGGCGAGGTGAAAGTGGACCTGAAAAACGCCAAGGACCCGGTCAGCGGCGCGGAGATCGCCGAGGACGGCAAGATCGAGGCCGTCTACAAGGGCTTCCGTGTGCGCTTTGCCGACGAGAAGACGCTCAAGAAGTTCAAGCGCCGGCCGGTGGAGTTCTTCGTGCCGCTGGAGCTTGAGCTGACCAGCGACGGCGAGGTCAAGCAGGTCAAGGCCGCCGACTTCAAGGACCCGCCGATCATCCCCGCCAAGTGCCCGATGATGGGCGGCGACATCGTGGCTGAAGACGGCTGCTACATGTTCCACCGCGGCTGGCGCATCTACTTCTGCTGCTGGAACGGCTGCTGGAGCGACTTCCTGAAAGAGCCCACCAAGTACTACGCCGAGTACGGCCTGCAGGAGAAGGACGGCAAGCTTGTGCCGCTCGAAGAGAAGGAAAGCGACTAAGGACTACGGCCTCGCGCAGAGAGCACAGAGGAGAACAGATGCAGCGGCAACCGCACCATCACAGTTGTTCAGACCGCGGAGAGGTCGTGTCCTCTGGTAGTTCTCCGCGTCCTCTGCGGACTCTGCGCGAGGCCCGCAGTTCCCGTCCCGCTTACCGTACCGACAGACTCAAAAGGCAACTGCGACTAACCACGAAGGACCACGAAGGGCCACGAAGTTGTCGAGCCACAAGCGGTCTTCGTGGCCCTTCGTGGTCCTTCGTGGTTCACAGCTTTTCGCAGTTGCCATCAGCATTCCCCAATCTTGACAGGTCAATACAATGAGTGAAGAAACGACAACCGCGCCGGAAGCGCCAAGGGCCGCGCGCAAACCCTGGATGATCTGGGCCGTGATCGGCGGCGGCGCGCTGCTGGGGCTGATCTTCGGCCTGGTGCTGCCGTCCTCCTGGCTGTTCGTGCCCCAGGTCGCGGCGAACACCGAAACGCATGAGCACGCGGAGGGCGAAGCCGCCGAGTTCTACGCCTGCCCCATGTTCTGCACGCGCATGGACAACCCGGGCAAGTGCCCGGTCTGCGGCATGGACATGGAGCTGTTCGTCGACTCCGGCGCGCGTCTGCCCCTCGATCAACGCCAGGCCGCGGCCATCGGCCTGCGCACCGAGCCGATCCAGCGCCGCCGTCTGGCGCGCGAAATCCGCACCCTGGGCGACTTCGCGCCCGACGAAACGCGCCAGAAGGTCGTGTCCGCCTGGGTCGACGGCCGCATCGACAAGCTGTACGCCGACTTCACAGGCGTGCCCGTCGAGAAGGGCTGGCACCTGTTCGACCTCTACAGCCCCAGCCTGTACGCAGCGCAGAAAGAGCTGATCGTCGCCCGCGACGCCCACGGCCGCGCAGGCAACAGCGAAAGCCAGCGCCTGCTGGAAAACGCCCGCGAGAAGCTGCGCCTGCTGGGTTTGTCCGATGAACAGGTCACGTTCTTTGAAAGCCTGCAGACACCCAGTCTCACCGTCACCATCCCCTCGCCCGACAGCGGCGTGGTCACCGAAAAGCTCGCCAGCACCGGCATGTACGTCAAGCAGGGTCAACCCATATTCCGCATCACCGACCTCTCCCGCCTGTGGCTGATGGTGCAGGTGCACGAGCGCGACCTCGGCCTGGTCGCGCTCGGACAGCAGGTCAGCGTGGAGGTGAACGCCTGGCCCGGCCGTGAATTCCAGGGCCGCGTCGGTTTCATCGACCCGCGGCTCGACACCCGCACACGCACGGTGCGCGTGCGCGTCGAGGTGCCCAACGACGACGGCGAGCTGCGCCCGGGCATGTTCGGCACGGCGACCATCTTCGCCGAGCTCGGCGATGACGGCCTGATCGCCAGGCCCGAGCTGAAGGGCGACTATGCCTGCCCCATGCACCCCCTGCAGCGCAGTAACAATCCCGACGCGCGCTGCGAAGTGTGCGGCATGGGCATGGTCAAGCACGACCACGAGCACGGCAGCGCGCCGGTCGCCCTGTGGGCCATTCCGCGCGAGGCCGTGCTGTCCACCGGCAAGCGCACGCTGGTGTACGTGGAGTGGTGGGTGCGCGAGATGCCCGGCGACCCAGACCAGCCGCCGCCGCTTGAGATGCTGACGCGCCCCGAGTACCAGGGCTTCGAGGTGCAGCTGGGACCGCTCGCGGCCGAGTACCACGTGATGCCCGACGGCACGCGCCACAAGCTGGCCGAGTACTACCCGCTGATCGGAGGCCTGCCCACGGGCATGCAGATGCCGGGCGGCGAAATCGGCTTCCGCATCGTCACCAACGGCCAGTTCCTGATCGACAGCCAGATGGAGTTGACCGGCAAGCCCTCATTGCTGCGGCCCGAAGGCGGCAAGGGCGCTGACCCCCACGCGGGACACGGAGAGTAGGCGCAGGAATTTTGAAAGTTTCGGAAAGCACGGAGTCCACTCCGGTTTGTTTGCGGGTGCAACGGAAAGGAGGAAGTCATGAACGAACAAGACAAGCACACGCACGCAGACCACACGCATCACCACCACCACGCCCACACCGCCGGCAAGGGTGTGGAGTACACCTGCCCCATGCACCCGGAGGTCTCCCACGACGGCCCGGGCGATTGCCCCAAGTGCGGCATGGCGCTCGAGCCGCGCGTGCCCGTCGCGGCAAAGCCGACGCCCGGCACCAAGTGGACCTGCCCGATGCACCCGCAGATCGTGCAGGACGGCCCGGGCTCATGCCCCATCTGCGGCATGGCCCTTGAGCCCATGCAGCCGGCCACGGCCGAAGAGGAAGAAAACCCCGAGCTGAAGGAAGTGTCCCGCCGCTTCTGGATCAGCCTCGTGCTGTCCGTCCCGCTGCTGACGATGGTGATGCTGGACATGCTGCCCGGCCAGCCGGTCAGCCGCCTGCTGGGCGAAGAACCGCGCATCTGGCTGGAACTCGCGCTGGCGTTGCCGGTCTGCACCTGGGGGGCGTGGCCCTTCTACGTGCGCGGCGTGAAGTCCCTGCGCGGCCTGAACCTGAACATGTTCACGCTGATCGGCCTGGGCGTGTTCGTCGCGTTTGCCTACAGCCTGGTCGCCACGTTCGCGCCCGGCATCTTCCCGCACGCCTTCCGCGGCCACGGCGGGCGCGTGGCGGTTTACTTTGAGGCCGCCGCCGTGATCACCGCGCTGGTGCTGCTCGGCCAGGTGCTCGAGTTGCGGGCGCGCAGCCGCACCGGCGCCGCGATCAAGGCCCTGCTGGGCATGGCCGCCAAGACCGCGCGGCGCATGAACGAAGACGGCACGGAAGAGGACATCCCGCTCGAGCACGTGCACGTCGGCGACCGCCTGCGCGTGCGCCCCGGCGAAAAGGTCCCCGTGGACGGCGCGGTGCTGGAAGGCCGCAGCAATGTTGACGAGTCAATGGTGACCGGCGAGCCCCTGCCCGTCGAGAAACAGGCGGGCGACCGCGTGATCGGCTCCACCATCAACGGCACGGGGGCACTGGTGATCCGCGCCGAGAAGGTGGGCGCCGACACCCTGCTGGCGCGCATCATCGAGATGGTGGCCCAGGCCCAGCGCAGCCGCGCGCCGATCCAGAAGCTGGCCGACACCGTCTCGGCCTACTTCGTGCCCACGGTGATCGCGATTGCCGTGATTACCTTCGGCGCCTGGGCGTGGATCGGGCCCGAGCCCGCCATGGCCTACGCCCTGGTCAACGCCGTGGCGGTGCTGATCATCGCCTGCCCCTGCGCGCTGGGGCTGGCCACGCCGATCTCGATCATGGTCGCGACCGGCCGCGGCGCGAACCTGGGCGTGCTGTTCCGCAACGCCGAAGCCATCGAGCGCATGCGCCAGGTGGACACGCTGGTGGTGGACAAGACCGGCACGCTCACCGAGGGCAAGCCCCGGCTGGTCAGCGTCGAGCCCGCGGAGGGCGTCACTGAGCAAGAGCTGCTGAAGCTGGTGGCGGCCCTGGAGAACGCCAGCGAACACCCGCTCGCGGCCGCCATCGTCAAGGGCGCCGCGGAGCGCGGCGTGACGGCGGGCAGGGCCGACGACTTCGAGTCCCACACCGGCAAGGGGGTCAGCGGCAAGGTGGACGGCCGTTCCGTCGCGCTGGGCAACCCGGCCCTGATGCGGCAGTTGGGCATCAACCCCGACGCCCTGCAGGCGCGCGCCGACACGCTTCGCGCCGAGGGCCAGACCGTGATGTTCGCGGCCGTGGACGGCAAGCCGGCCGGGCTGGTGGGCGTGGCGGACCCGATCAAGCAGACCACACCCCACGCCATCGAAGCCTTGCGCGGCGCGGGTCTGCGCCTGGTGGTGCTGACCGGCGACAACGAGCGCACGGCGCGCGCCGTGGCCGGCAAGCTCGGCATCGACGAGGTGATCGCGGGCGTGCTGCCCGACCAGAAGGCCGAGAAGGTGAAGGCATTGCAGGCCGAGGGGCGCGTGGTCGCCATGGCCGGCGACGGCGTGAACGACGCGCCCGCCCTGGCGCAGGCCGACGTCGGCATCGCCATGGGCACCGGCACGGACGTCGCGATGGAAAGCGCCCACGTGACCCTGGTGAAGGGCGACCTGCGCGGCATCGTGCGCGCCCGCCAGCTCAGCCGGGCCACCCTGCGCAACATCAAGCAGAACCTGTTTTTCGCGTTCGTCTACAACGCGCTGGGCGTGCCGATCGCGGCGGGTGTGCTGTACCCGGTGTTCGGCCTGCTGCTGTCGCCGATGATCGCCGCGGCGGCCATGAGCCTGAGCTCGGTGTCCGTGATCAGCAACGCGCTGCGCCTGCGGCGCGTGGACTTGGGGGCGTCAACTTCAACCCACGGAGGTGAGTGATGCAACTCCTGCAATGGAACTGGGGCGGCCACATGGGCGGCTGGATGTGGTTCGGCTGGATCGGCGGCGCGCTGCTGATTGTGCTGCTGGTGTGGGTGCTAGTGCGCACCATGCAGCAGTCGGGGCCGGCGGGCAACGCGCCGCCGCGCGACACCCCGGAGGATGAGCTGAAACGCCGTTACGCACGCGGCGAGATCGACCGCACCGAGTACGAACGAAAGCTGGAAGACCTGCGCAAGTAGCCGGAGATACGCATGCTGCACCGCGTCCTGAAATTCTGCCTGCAGATGCCGTGGCTGGTGATCGTGGCCGTGGCCGGCATCGCCGTGTTCGGCTACGTCTCCCTGCGCGACAACCCCAAGGACGCGATCCCCGACATCAGTGAGAACCAGGTGATCGTCTCCAGCGACTGGCCCGGCCGCAGCCCGCGCGATGTCGAAGACCAGGTGACGTACCCGCTGGCGCAGCAGCTGCAGGGCATCCCGCGCGTGAAGGACGTGCGCACCATCAGCGGCTTCGGCATGTCGCGCATTTACGTGGTGTTCGAGGACGGCGTGGACGTCTACTGGGCGCGCAGCCGCGTACTGGAGCGCCTGGCCGTGGCCGGCGGCACGCTGCCGCCGGACGTCACGCCAACGCTGGGCCCCGACGCGACCTCACTTGGCCAGGTGTTTTGGTACACCGTGGACGGACCTTACGATTTGGCCACCCTGCGCAGCCTGCAGGATTACACCGTGAAGTACGCGCTGCTGAACGCCGACGGCGTGGCGGAAGTCGCCAGCGTGGGCGGCTTCGTGCGCGAGTACCAGGTCGAGGTCGACCCGGACGCCCTGCGCGCCCACAACATACCGCTCGAGCAGGTGGTAGCGGCCGTGCGCGGCAGCAACCTCGACGTCGGCGCGAAGGTGGTCGAGCAGACCGGCGTGGAGTACCTGATCCGCGGCGTCGGTTTCATGAAGAGCCTGGAAGACCTCGAGCTGATCGTGCTCAAGAACGACGGCCACGTGCCGGTGCTGCTGCGCGACGTGGCGCGCGTGCAGTTCGGCCCCGAGTTCCGGCGCGGCGCGATCGCGGACCAGCACGGCGAGAAGGTCGGCGGCGTGGTGACGATTCGTTACGGCGCCAACCCGCGCGAAGTGATCGACAGCGTCAAGGCGGAGATCGAGAAGCTGCAGCCCGCCCTGCCCGAGGGCGTCACCATCACGCCCTTCTACGACCGCACCAAGCTGATCGACCAGACGCTCGACAACCTCTCCAGCGCGCTGATCCAGCAGCTGCTGATCGTGGCGCTGATCTCGCTGGTGTTCCTGCTGCATTTGCGCAGCAGCCTGATCATCGGCTCGACCCTGCCGCTCTCGGTGCTGGCCGCCTTCATTGCCATGGAGGCTTTCGGCATCGGCAGCAACATCATGAGCCTGGCCGGCATCTCGATCGCGATCGGCGAAGTCACCGACCTCGGCATCGTGATGGTCGAGGTGATCTACCGCAAACTGCAGGAAGACGGCGGCAAGAGCCCGCGCCTGAAAGTCGTGCTGTCAGCCGCGCGCCACGAGGGCGGCGCAATCCTCACGGCCGCGGGCACCACGCTGCTGTCGTTCACACCGGTGTTTTTCCTGCCGGACCAGAGTTTCAAGCTGTTCGCGCCCCTGGCCTGGACCAAGAGCTTCACCCTGGCCGCCGCCGCGATCATGGCCGTGACGCTGATGCCCGTGCTGTGCCTGCTGTTTCTCGGCGGCGACGGGCAGACCGGCCGCAAACGCTTCCGTGAGGGCCTGCGCTGGCTGGGCAGCATCGGCCTGGCGGGCCTGTGGGCGTTTCTGGCGCTGCGCTTCGGCGAGTTCTTCGAGGCCGAGCTGGGCGTGCGCGCCTGGCTGGTGGCGCTGGTCGGCTTCGTGCTGGTGCTGCTGGCCGTGCGCCGCATCTGGCGCGAGCCGCTGACCTCGATCGAGGACAACCCCGTGGCGCGCGGCATCGTGCGGGTGTACGCGCCGATGCTGCGTTTCTTCCTGCATCACAAGATCGCGCTGGGAGTGATCACCTGCGCCATCGTGTTCCTGGGCGCGCTGACGCTGTTCGGCGCGCGCTCCCTGCTGGCGCCTCTGTACGGCAGCTTCGACGCGCCCGATTCCGTACGGCCGCTTGCCGCGCTCGACAAGCACTACCCGGGCATGGGCACCGAGTTCATGCCGCCCTTTGACGAAGGCGACCTGCTGTACATGCCCTCGCTGCTCAGCCAGGCCTCGCTGACCGAGACCATGGACGCCATGCAGTGGCAGAATCGCCAGATTTCGCAGGTGCCCGAGGTGCTGACGGTGATGGGCAAGCTCGGCCGCGCGGAGACCAGCCTGGACCCGGCGCCGATCGGCATGATCGAGACCATCGTGCAGATCAAGCCGCGCGCGGAATGGCGCAAGGCGATCCCGCAGGAGCGGCTGGTCGCGAACCTGCGCGGGTCCTGGCGCGAGGAAGACCTGCTGCGCGAGATGCGCGAGGGCGAGGCCAAGCAGGCCGTGCGCGAGGCACTGGGGGAGGGGCTGACGCTGGAGGCGCTGGCCGCGCAGGTCGAGCAGGCCCGCGAGCTGGCCGAGGTGCGCCGTTTGCTGGCCGAGTCGCCCGGTCAGCTCACGCTGGGCGAGCGCGTGCTGGAGAACCTGAGCGAAGACCTGTCAAAGAAGCGCCTGATCGCCGACCTGCGCGCCGTCACCCACCAGACCGGCGTAGCGCCGAGCTGGCTGCACCCGATCGAAACCCGCATCGTGATGCTGAGCAGCGGCATCCGCGCGCGCATCGGCCTCGAGATCTGGGGCGACAACGCCGACACCCTGGCCGAGCTTGCGTTGCAGTTCGAGCCGATCGTCAAGGAGGTCGAAGGCGCCACCGACGTCACCGCCATGCGCACCGGCGGCAAGCCTTACGTCGAGTTCGTGCTGAAGCGCGAGCGCATGGCCCACTACGGCGTGAACGTACGGCAAGTACAGGAGATCATCGAGGTCGCGCTGGGCGGCAAACGCATCACCACCACGGTGGAAGACCGCGAGCGCTACCCGGTGCGCATCCGCTACGAGCGCGAGTTGCGCGACAACCTGGAAGAGCTCGGCGACGTGCTGGTCACCACGCCCGGCGGCGCCCAGGTGCCGATCACCGAGCTGGCGGAGATCCGCCACGTGGTGGGCCCGGCCATGATCCGCGGCATCAACGGCAAGCTGGTCGGCTACGTGATGTTCAACCCGGTGGACGTTGACGAAGTCACGCTGATCCAGCGCGTGGAGGAACGCGTGAACCGCGCCATCGAAAGCGGCGAAGTGAAGTGGCCCAAGGGTTACACCTTCCGCTGGGTCGGCCAGTACCAGGAGGCGCTGCGCGCCGGCGAGCGCCTGATGTTCATCATCCCGCTGGTGATCGGCAGCATCTTCCTGCTGGTGTTCCTGCACTTCCGCAAGTTCAGCACCTCGCTGATCGTCTTCTCCGGCGTGCCCGTGGCCATCGCCGGCGGCCTGATCGGCCTGCGCTACTGGCCGTGGCTGCAGAGCCTGCTGATGGACGTGCCCCAGGGCCCGCCCATCTACCTGACCGTGGCGGTGGCGGTCGGCTTCATCTCGGTGCTGGGCGTGACCACCGACGACGGCGTGGTGATGGGCACCTACATCGAGAGCCTGGTGAAAGAACGCAAGCCCGACAGCGTGGCCGCGATCCGCGCCACCGTGATCGAGGCCGGCTGCAAGCGCATCCGCCCGGCGCTGATGACCGCGGCCACCACCGTGATCGGCATGCTGCCCATTCTCTGGAGCACCGGCCGCGGCAGCGACGTGCTGCAGCCCATGGCGTTGCCGGCCGTGGGCGGCTCGCTGATTGAGCTGATCTCGATTTTCGTGGTGCCCGTCGCCATGTGCTACTGGCTCGAGTTCAAGCACAAGCGCGCGCTCAAACGCTGATCACCAGCTTGCCGCGCGCGCGGCCTTGCTCGAGGTAACGCACGGCTTCGGCCGCCTCGGCCAGCGGGAACGTGCGGTCGATCATGGGCGTGAGTTTGCCGGCCTCGGCCATCTCTTTCAGGGTCTGCAGGTCTTCCTGCCTTTCCCCAGAGATGAACGAAAGCAGCGTCTGGCTGACGAAGGGTGACAGCAGCATGGCGCGCAACAGGCGATCCAGGCCGCCGATCAGCCGCCCGCCGTTCTCGCCGCCCACGATCACCAGCCGGCCGCGCGGCTTCAATGCGCGGCGCAATTTTAACAACGAACGGTTGCCCCCAATGTCGAGGATCACGTCGTAGCGCGTGCCCGAACCGGTGATGTCCTCGCGCGTGTAGTCGATCACGTGATCGGCGCCCAGGGATTTCACCAACTCAAGCTTGCTGGTGCTGCCCACGCCCGTGACCTCGGCGCCCAACGCCTTGGCGATCTGCACCGCGTAGCTGCCCACGCCGCCGCTGGCGCCCAGGATCAGCACCTTCTCGCCGGCCTGCAGCTTCGCCACGTCGCGCAGGCCCTGCAGGGCGGTCATGCCGGAGATCGCCAGCGCGGCCGCCTGCTCGAAACTCAGGTTGGCCGGCTTGTGCGCCAGCTTGGCTTCCGGCGCCATGGCGTACTCGGCGAAACTGCCCTTGCCCACCCCGAACACCTCCTCGCCGACGCGGAATCGAGTAACGTTCTTGCCCACGGCCGCGACCGTGCCGGCCAGGTCCATGCCCGGCACCTGGTTCTTGGGCGCGCGCAGGCCGAAGCCGACCACCCGCATCAGGTAGGGCAGGCCGGCCATCAGGTGCCACACGCCGCGATCGACGCCGGCGGCGCGCACGCGCACCAGCACTTCGTCGTCGCCGACGGCGGGCAGCGGCCGTTGTTCAAGCTGCAGCACTTCCGGCCCTCCGTAGCGGTACTGGGCGGCGGCGCGCATGGTTTCGGGCAGTTCGGGGGCGTGGGTTGCGGTTTCGGGTACGAGTGTGGCCTGCATGTCGGTCTCCTGTTCGGTTGCTTGCGGTCTTCGTGCATACATTGTAAGCTTACAACGTAAGTTTGGCAACTGGAAATCCGGAAATATTCGACTTACTTTGTACGTCCCGGCAGAGGACACATATGGCCGCCGCATCAAAACGCAAACAACGCGGGCCCCTCACGCGCGAGCGCGTGCTGAAGGCCGCCGTCAGCCTGGTGGACAAGGGCGGCGCCGAGGCGCTCACCATGCGCGCCCTGGGCCAGAAGCTCGGCGTCGAGGCCATGTCCCTCTACAACCACGTCGCGGGCAAAGAGGACATCCTGGACGGCATCGTGGACCTGGCGGTCGGCGAGATCGACCTGCCCGCCGCGCGCGAGCCCTGGAAGAAGGCCATGCGCCGGCGCGCCATCTCGGCCCGCGAGATGTTCCGCCGCCACCCCTGGGCCATCGGCCTGATGGAATCGCGCCGCAACCCCGGCCCCGCCTCCATGCGCTACTACGACGCCGTGATCGGCAGCCTGCGCGAGGGCGGCTTCAGCATCGCCATGGCCGCGCACGCATTTTCGCTGCTGGACAGCTACATCTACGGCTTCGCGCTGCAGGAGGCCAAGCTGCCGTTTGAAGGCGAGGCGGACCTGGCCGAGCTGGCCCAGGACATTCTCAGGCAGATGCCCGCCCGCCAGTTCCCCCACTTCACCGAGATGATCACCGGCCACGCGCTGAAGCCCGGCTACAGCTACGCCGCTGAGTTCGAGTTTGGCCTCGACCTGATCCTCGATGCTCTCGAGCGCAAGCGGGACAAGAACTGACGCCGTTGTGCCGCGGCGACGGCTTCGGATAATGCGGCCGGAGGCTTTTGTGGAACATACCTGGCAGGTGCGAGTCAGCGGGCGGCCCGGCGCGGACGCCGACGTGTTCGTGCGCAAGCAGAAGTTCAAGGTCGGCGCGCCGCTGCAGTTCGACGCCGAGTACAACGGCGTAACGGCCCTCGAGCAGCTGCTGGGGGCCTTCGGCGCCGACCTGTGCCAGGGCCTGCTGCAGCGCGCGAAGAAGCGCCGCCTCGAGGTGGACGGCGTGGAGGCCGTGGTGGAAGGCCGCCTCAACAACCCGCTGGTTTACCTCGGCGTGGTGGGCGAATCAGGACATCCAGGTCTTGAATACTTGACAGCGCGCGTCTACGTCAGCACCCTGCACACCGACGCCGAGCTGCAGCCCGCCTGGGAGGAGACTTTAAAACTCTCCCCCCTGGTCAACACGCTGCGCAATTGCGTCAAGATGGAGCTTTCATTCAAACCGGCGCTCTGATAAGCATCTTGCCGGTGCGAAGTCACGGTCGGGGGCGCCCGGGCACAGAACGCCCTCGAACCGTATTGCTGCGGCGGCTCTTTCCGGTGAGCCCGCCTGGCGGTCTTGCCGCGGAGAGTTGGCCATGCCGATGCGCTGATGAGGCCAGTTCGCGCCGCGCGGGGTTCCCGCGCCGCTGACGGTTCACGCGCCGACCGCCGCCGTGCCCGCGTTGGTCTGATTTGCGTTTTTCAACCCGCTTCCCACGTCCGGCGTCCCGCAAGGGGCGCCGGTTGCGTTTTTCCTGACCCGCAAGGAGCTACCCATGAACAAGCCGATCCTGGTCGGCGCGGTGCTGTATGAGCCCAAGGTCTCGGTGATCTGGGACATCATCCGCGATTTCTTTGAGTCCAACGGCTGCCCGATGGACGTGGTGTTCTACACCAACTACGAACTGCAGGTTGACGCGCTGCTCAAGGGCCACATCGACATCGCCTGGAACTCGCCCCTGGCGTGGGTTGACGCCCAGCGCCGCTCCGGCGGCAAGTGCCGCGCCATCGCCATGCGCGACACCGACCGCGACCGCGTCTCGCACCTGGTGGTGGCCGCCAACGCCGGCATCAACAGCATCGCCGACCTGAAAGGCAAGACTGTGGCCGTCGGCGCCAAGGATTCGCCCCAGGCGCGGCTGATCCCGCTGGGTTTGATCCTGCGCCACGGGCTGGTTCCCGGCGACGACTTCACGGTACGCCGCTTCGACGTGCTGGTCGGCAAACACGGAGACCACATCGGCGGCGAGCTCGACGCCTTCAAGTGCCTGCAAGCCGGCAATGCGCATGCATGCGCCATGCTCGACAAGAACTGGGAGCGCTGGAGCGGCGACGGCACCATCGACCCCGGCCGTTTCAAGATCCTCGCCACCACCGACCGCTTCGACCACTGCGTGTTCACCGTGCGCAAGGACTTCGACCACGACCGCGAAGCCGGATGGCTCAAAGTCCTGTTCAGCATGTCCTACGACAACCCAAAGCACCGCGAAATGATGGACATGGAAGGCCTCAAGAAGTGGGAGCCCGGGCGCACCACCGGCTTCGGCCCGCTCAGCGAAGCCGTGCAGAAGCTGCACTACTTCGAGGGGAGCGGCGCATGAGCAGCCTTCCGCTTTTCCCGGTCACCATGGTGGGCTCGTGGCCGCGGCCCCAGCTGCTGCTGCGCGCCCAGAAGCTCAAGCGCGCCGGCAAGCTGGACCCGCGCGAATTCGAGAAGCAGGCCGACGCGGCCGTGCTGGATGTGCTGGCGGCCCAGCAGCGCGCGGGCGTGGACGTGGTGACCGACGGCGAGCAGCGCCGCGACAACTTCTACTCGTTCGTGGCCGAGAAGCTCAGCGGCATCCAGATCATGACCCTGGCCGAGCTGATCGACGTGATCGAAGACAAAGAAGCCTTCGAGAAAATCCTGCAGACGCTGGACGTGCCGGCCTACTCGCTCAGCAACCCCACCTGCGTCGGCCGCATCGAGCGCCGAACGCCGCTGGCGCTCAACGAGCTGCGCTTCCTGAAACAGCACACGGACAAGCCGGTGAAGATCCCGCTGCCGGGCCCCTACCTGCTGACGCGCGCGATGTTCGTGAAGGAGGTGACCCGCAACGTCTACCCCAGCAAGGAGGCGCTGTCCGTGGACGTGGTGCGCATCCTGCGCGCGGAGGTCGAAGAGCTGCTGCGCGAAGGCGCCGACTTCATCCAGTTCGATGAGCCGGTGCTCACGGAAGTTGCCTTCAGCTCGGGCCAGACGCGCACCTTCATGTGCGCCTCCCTGGCCGCGGGCGGCGACCCCGCCGAAGAGCTGGAGTTCGCGGTCAGCCTGATGAACCAGGTACTGGAAGGCTTCGAGCAGGCCACCACCGGCCTGCACATCTGCCGCGGCAACTGGAGCCAGGACGAAACCACCCTGCTGCGCGGCAACTACGCGCCGCTCAAGCCCTGGCTCGAGCGCCTGAAGGTGAAGCAGCTCGTGCTCGAGTACGCCACCGAGCGCGCCGGCGACGTGATGAGTTTCGCCGGCAAGTCGCTGGGCCTGGGCGTGGTCAACCCGCGCACCGAGCACACCGAGACGCCGCAAGAAGTCATCGCGCAGGTCGAAAAGGCGCTCGAGTTTTATGAACCGTCGCAGCTCTGGCTCAACCCGGACTGCGGCTTCGGCACCTTCAGCAACAGCCCCGTAAACACCGCGCCGCTCGCCGAGGCCAAGATGAAGGCCATTGGCGACGCGGCCGCAATCCTTCGCAAACGATTCCCTAACAAACAGGAGTAACACAATGGCAAACCCATGGAAGCTGGACGCGGCCGGTCAGGCCCTGCTGGAGAAGGCCGACACCGTCGCGCGCGAGGTGATCGCACCCGCGGCCAAAGAACTCGATGAAAAGGCGCAGTTCCCCAAGGCGGCCTTCAAGGCCATGCGCGACGCCGGCCTGCTGAAGCTGGTCAGCGCCAAGGAAGTCGGCGGCCACGGCCAGGGCCTGCGCGCCGCGGTGGCAGCCTGCGAACGCTACGCGCGCGAGTGCGCATCCACCGCGATGGTCGCCAAGATGCACCACTGCGGCACGGCCGTGATCGAGGCCCACGGCATCCCCGAGTTGCGCAAGGCGATCAGCGAACAGGGCAAGGTCACCACGCTGGCGTTCAGCGAGTACGGCTCGCGCAGCCACTTCTGGATCCCCACCAGCAGCGCGACCAGGGCCGGCGACAAGGTGAAGCTGACGGCCGCGAAGCAGCTGATCACCTCGGCGGGCGAATGCGACATCTACGTGTGGTCGAGCAAGCCGGCAGCGGCGGAAGGGCTCAGCAGCATCTGGGCGGTGCCGGTGAACGCGCCGGGGCTGAAGATCAACCAGAGCTACGGCGGCCTGGGCCTGCGCGGCAACGCGTCGTCGCCGATCAACGCCACCGATGTGGAGATCCCCGCCAGCTGGGCTCTGGGCGAAGACGGCAAGGGCTTTGACGTGATGATGGGCATCGTGATGCCCTGGTTCAGCCTGCAGAACTGTGCGGTCTCGGTGGGCATGATGGAGGGCGCCCTGGCTCGCACCATCAAGCACGTCACCAACGGCAAGTACGCCTACAACCAGACGGTGATCGCCGACCTGCCGCAGGTGCGCGGCTGGCTGGCGCGCGCCCGCAACAAGATCGACATGGTGCGCGGCCACCTGCTGGATTCGCTGGACGCCATCGAGCAGGGCCGCGAGGACGCCACCCTGCGCGTGCTGCAGTCGAAGGTGATCGGCGCAGAGACGTCGCTTGAAGTGCACGACCTGTGCATGCGCGTCAACGGCGGCGCTGGCTACCGCAAGGACAACGAGGTCGAACGCTTCTTCCGCGACAGCCGCGCGGCCTCGGTGATGGCGCCGGTTTCGGACGCCCTCTACGAGTTCATCGGCAAGGCCGTGTGCGGGATGCCGGTGTTCGGCTAGAGGCAGGCAAGGGGGCCGGATCACCGGCCCCCTTTTCTTTTCTCCTCGCCGCCCGCCGGTGCCTGCCTGGTCGCGCACGCGACTGTCTGGTCTGCCGGCGTTGAACAGCTCCGTTGTTTGCCGGCGGCGGTCGTCATCTGGCCGCGCGGCGCGCACTTTTTCTGCCTTGGTCGAAAGTTTCCTGTCAGACGACCGTATCCACGGGCAACTATCCGGCGACGCATCAGGTTCAAACTCGGTGATTCCGAACCAGGCCGCTGTGAACGCGTTGCCCCCGGCGCGTGGCCGGCCTGCAGCCGGGTTGTCGCAGCAGACATCGGATGCGAGCCGAACACCTGGAGACTGATCGATGACCAGAAGTCTGTTGGCCGGTTTTTTCATGTGCCTGCTGGCGTCCGTCGCGTCCGCGCAGGAGACGAGCAACACCACGGAAAACAAAAGCAGCGAAACGGAAATCGAAGTCGTGACGCCAGGCGGCAGCAAGAAGAAGCTGCTGGACACCCCGGACTCCGTCACCACCCTCGACCGCAGACAGATCGAGGAACGCATGGCCGGCCAGACGCCGGACCTGCTGGAAGGCACCACTGGCGTCTACATCCAGCACACCGCGGCGGGCCAGGGCTCGCCCTTCATCCGCGGCCGCACCGGCAAGGAAATCGTGATGCTGGTGAACGGGGTGCGCTTCAGCAACTCGATGTTCCGCGGCGGCCCCAACCAGTACTACGCCACCATCGGCCCGCACACCATCGAGCGCATCGAGGTGATCCGCGGCCCCGCCAGCGTGCTGTACGGCAGCGACGCCCTGGGCGGCGTGCTGAACATCATCACCAGGCAGCCCACGTTTGAAGAGGCGTGGGACTACACCTTCGGCGCCAGGGGCCGCTTCGAAAGCTCCAGCATGCGCAAAGAGGGCGGCATCTTCGGCGAGGTCAGCAGCGAGCACTTCGGTGCGCTGGTCACCGGCTCATACGCCGACGTGGACGAGCTGGTCGGCGGCGCGAGCATCGGCCGGCAGCCCTTCACGGCCTACGAGGAATGGGGAACCTACGGCGCCTTCGGCACGCGCTGGGGCGGGCACACCATCTCGTTCAACTACAGCCATCACCAGCAGAACGACGTGAACCGCACCGACCAGGTCTCACCGCTGGTCGCCAACCCGGATCTGCTGCCGGCGCCGGGCGTCGGGCGCGACCTGCGCCGGCTGTTCGTCTGGCAGATCGATGACCTCGCGCTGCTGAACTGGCGCTACGAAGACAGCGGCATCCTGGAAGAGATGTTTGTCGACCTCATGTACCACAAGGTACAGGAATCCTTTCAGCGTATCCGCCGCAGCAACCCGAACCGGCTCGAAGACTCCAACTTCAACGTGCACACGCTTGGCCTGCGCACCCAGGCCGTGCTGGATTTCGGCACCTGGGCGCGCCTGACCGTCGGCGGCGAGATCTACCACGACATGGTCAACTCGCGCAGCATCGACATCAACCGCACCACCGGCGAGCACACCAACGAAGACGGCCGCGTGCAGGTACCCGACTGGAGCAGCTATACCAGCTTCGGAATCTACGCGCAGAACGAGACGACCTTCCTCGACGAGGCTCTTCAGTTCCGGTACGGCGTGCGCTTCTCTGGCTTCCGTGCCCTGGCCGACGTGGACCTGAACGACCCGGAGATCGACGGCGTCAACACCTTCGTCACCGACGTCACCGGCGCGTTTGCCATGATCTACAAGCCGATCGACGAGGTTACGGTCTACCTGAACCTGAGCCGCGGTTTCCGCGCGCCCAACCTCGATGAGCTGGCGGCCTCCAAGGGTTTCGGCGCCGGCGAGGCCATCCCCAACCCGAACCTCGACCCGGAAACCCAGTACTCGGTTGACCTCGGTTCCAAGATGTTCATCCCGACCCAGGACCCGAACTCGGCCGCGCCCTACGAGGCCATGGGTTCCGTGGCATTCTTCTTCAACTACCTTGAGGACACGCTGATCCGTGAATCGCTGGTCTATCACGGCGTGGACGTGTTCCGCTCGATCAACGGCGGGCGCGCGCGCATCTTCGGCGTAGAAGCCGACTTCGGCTTCTACCTGTCGGAAGCGCTGGGCTGGCTGGGCCTGCCCACCGACCACCTGTTCTTTGAGGGTGACGCGCTCGGCTTCTATGCCAACTTCACCTACACCCGCGGCGACGACCTGAAGAATGACGTGCCGATTGCCCGCATCCCGCCCGTGTTCTCGGAGGTGTCGATACGCTACAGCGCCCTGCACGGCCAGATCTTCGTAGAGCCCTACATGAACATCGTCGGCCGCCAGGACCAGTACAACCCGGGAGCGCTGTCTGACCCGCGCTTCACCCCGCACGACGCGCCGGGTTACGTGACCTATGGCCTGCGCGCCGGCTGGACCCCGAGCCGCCACGTGCGTTTCAACCTCAACATCCAGAACATCGGCAACCGCAGTTATCACCCGATGGGAAGCGGCACCTTCGGAACAGGCACCAACGTGATCCTGTCCGGCGAGATCAAGTGGTAAACGGCCGGAAGTACGCCCGCCGGGCATTCGGGATGGAGACGGTTTCGGTCCGCCTTCGCCAAGGCTTCGGCGGGCACCATGAACAAGGCCCGCTTCCGCGGGCCTTGTTCATGGTGGACCGTACAGGACTCGAACCTCAAAACAGTCCTGTGGACTGTTTTGAACGCGGAGTAGCCCGGCCAAAGCCCGCCCACAGGCGGGCGACGCCGGGCGTAAACGAAGCGGTCGCGCGAGCCACTGACTTCGCACGACCGCTCTGAAAGGGATGGTGGACCGTACAGGACTCGAACCTGTGACCCCTACCGTGTCAAGGTAGTGCTCTAGCCAACTGAGCTAACGGTCCTTTCGGGTGTGAACGTAGCAGGGGCCTCTGCTTCGTCAAGACGGGGCCTGGCGGCTTGCTTGCCGACGTACGGAGTGCCGGTTCACCCTCCACGCGCTGCTAATCCTCGAACGCCTTCTCGATCGTCCTCAGGCGCTGCATGATGTCGCGCGTGCGCGGCGTTGCCGGGAATCGCTTGAACAGCTTCAGGCAGCGGTCGCGCGCCGTGTTGTAGTCGGCGAACTTGATGTCCTCGTCAATCTGCGCCAGCTCTTTGTCGATCACCCGGTTCTGCTCAGCGGGGTCCGCGAGCTTGCGGTTGATCTCCTCCATCAGCGCGACCGCATTCTTGTAGTGCGAGGTGTCGGCGTAGTCGCGCTGGATGGTCTCCAGCATCACCAGCGCGAGCAGCAGGTTGCCCTCCCTGTTGCTCTGGTCCGCGGCCTCGTACAGCGACTTCGCCTTCTTCTCCGCAGCCTGCATCTCGGCCGGCGTGCGGGCCTGGGCCGCCAGTTCGGCCTCCCAGGTCTCCAGCTGCTTGAGGCGGTCGTTCATGTCGCTGATCACCTCGTCGCCCGGGAACTCGGCTATGTACTGCAGCACCAGCCCCTTGGCCGCGGTCACGGAAGACTTGCTGCGGGCGGTTTGCGCGTTCAGCCAGGCGTCTTCCACACGTCGGCCCAGGTCCTTGCGGTGCGCATCGATCTCGACCAGCCGCTGGCGCGCGATCTTGATCACCGGCAGCTCGTTGTCGGGGCGGCTCGGGCTGGTCAAGTACTTCAGGCGCGCCTCGGCCGCGGAGAAGTGCTCGGCCTCCATCAGGCGCGCGGTTTCATCCAGCAGGCGCTGGTACAGGCGCGCGAACATCAGCGGGCGCGAGTTGACGTCGATGGAGACAGCCCGGCGCTCAGCGTCAGCCGCGGAACGCACGGTGGCGATCGCCTCACCGGGTCTTGACAGGTCAAACCACACCACGGCGCCGCGCGGGAAACTGATGCTGATGCCGGTCTCGTTCACCATCAGCTCGCTGATCGTCGAGTACGAGTACGCGTGCACCGTGCCGCGCTCCAGGGCCATCGGGTAGCCGCGCCGGTCGGCCACGGCCAGCGTCGCGCCCGGCGGCAGCGGCAGGATCACCTGCACCGCCAGCCCGTTCGCCGCGCCCTGCGTGACCTCCCACTTCAGGCTCAGGCCGTGGTCGGTGAAATAGCCGTTGGCGTAGTCCTTCGCGGTCATGCGCACCGCCGCGGCGTCGCCCTGGCCGGCCTGCATGGCGGACCAGCTCACGGCGTCGGGCTGCACACTGGTGACGGCCCACAGCTCGGGCTCGGTGAGGTGCGCGTCGTTGAAGGCCAGCAGCAGCGGCTGGAAGCGCACTTCCTTGCCGTTTCCGTTGCCGACCACGGCCTGCGCGGCGTTGCGCGCGTCGAAACCCAGCGACAACCCGGGCGCGTCCACGCTGCTGAAGGGTTTGGTGACGCGCGGCTCGGCGGTCTTGACCAGCTCGATGCGGTCCAGCCACAGGCGCGAGAACGCGCCTGACACCATCAGGCGCAGCTGCGCGTTTTCCGGCGGCTGCACCAGCGTGGTACCGGTCATGGTGAACTGACCCCAGGCCGTGCCCTTGATGCCGACGAACGAGCCGGCCGTCAGCGTCAACACGTCACCCTTCTCGTTCAGCGCCGACAGCGATACGGCCACCTTGCCGGCGCCCTCGCCGCGCATGCACAGGCTGAACTGGAAGCCGCCCCCCAGCTCAAGCTTGCGGGCCTGCGTGGTCTGCAGCACCAGCGTGCCCGGCCCGTTCACACCCGCCGAGGAAACGCGCAGGCTGCGCTTGCCGTCGTAGGGGTCCTGCGGGTCGGACAGCAGCTCGGCTTTGCCGCCCGCAGCCTCGAAGCTGGCGCTCCAGCCCTCGGGGTTGCCGAGGTCGTCGATTTCGCCCTCGAAGCTCATGGCGGGGTCGGAAAGCGGCGCCTCGGGCACGCGTACGTTCGGGTCTTCCTTGGGCCGGTTGGCCATGCCGCCCAGCACGTCGCCCAGCAGCCAGCCCGCCAGCAGGAACAGCCCGCCCAGCACCAGCCCCACCGCGATATGCGGCAGCGGGTTCGCGCGCTTGCGCGCGGGTTCTGGGCCGATCGGCTCAAACGAGCCACGATCCGAGGCGCTGCCGGCCGCAGGCCGCGCCGCCGGGGCCGCGGGCGCAGCTGCCGGGGCCTGGGCCTGCGCGGGTTGCGGCGCGGGTGCCTGCCCGGCCGGGTCAACGAAGTACACGCTGATCTTCTGGCCCAGCACGATCGCGTCGCCGTTGCGCAAGGTGTGCTCGGTGACGCGCTGCTTGTTGATGAACGTCCCGTTGCTGCTGCCCAGGTCGCGCAGCAGGTAGGTGCCCTGGCGGTTGATGATCTCGCAGTGGTTGCCCGAGACCGCCTTGTCCTCGATCTGCAGCGTGTTGTCGGGTTTGCGCCCGATGGTCACGCGGTCGCGGATCAGCGTCTCGATGGGCGGCTTGCCTTTATCAACGGCGAAAACGATGCGCGCGACCAGGTGATCCGGCGGGCCCTTGGGCGGCGCCGCCTCACCCTCGAACTTCAGCTTCATGTCGCCGACGGTGATCACGTCGCCCGGCACCAGCGGCGTCGGCTTCAGGATCTTGTTCCCGTTCACCAGCGTGCCGTTGCTGCTGTGCAGGTCTTCCACCCACCAGCCGCGCTCGCGCGGGAACACCTGGGCGTGGATGCGGCTGGCGGCCTTGGTCGGCAGCTGGTGGTCGGCGTCGTCGGAACGGCCGAACGATACCGGCCGGCTGCCCAGCGGAATCTCGACCTGCTTGCCTTCGAATTCGTAGACCAGCCTGTTCACGGGCCGAAGTGTACGCGATGCCGGGGGGTGGCGACCAGTGTAAGCACGCGCGGTCCTGAATTCGAGCGGGCAGTTTCGCAAGGCCCTCGCTGTCTATTGCCCTTCCGCGGAACCTCGCGACAATCGGGGCCATGACAGAGGCCACCGCAATCCGCAACGTAGTGATCGGCACCGCCGGGCACATCGACCACGGCAAGTCCACGCTGGTAAAGCGCCTGACGGGCATCGACCCGGACCGCTGGCAGGAAGAGAAAGACAAGGGCATCACCATCGACCTCGGCTTCGCGAACTTCCTATACAAGGACCAGTTCCGCGTGGGCATGATCGACGTGCCGGGGCACGAGCGCTTCGTCAAGAACATGGTCGCCGGCGCCAGCGGCGTCGACATCGTGATGCTGGTGGTCGCCGCCGACGACGGCGTGATGCCCCAGACCCGCGAACACCTGGAAATCCTCACCCTGCTGGGCGTCAAGCGCGGCCTGGTGGCGATCACCAAGATCGACACCGTGGACGCCGACACCGTCGAGCTGGCCAAAGAAGACATCTCCGACCTCGTGAAGGGCACGTTTCTGCAGGGCGCGCGCATGGTGCCCGTCAGCTCCATCACCGGCCAGGGCATCGACGAGCTGTGGGAGGCGATCGGCGACGTGATCGAGGCCACCGAGCCGCGCGACACCCAGGGCGTGTTCCGCATGCCCATCCAGCGCGTGTTCTCGGCCAAGGGCCAGGGCGCGGTGCTGACCGGCGTGCCGCTTTCCGGCCACACGAAAATCGGCGACACCCTGGTGGTGCTGCCCGGCGAGCAGAAGGCCAAGGTGCGCAGCATCCAGGCCTACCACAGCGCGATTGAAGAAGCCCGCGCCGGCCACAGCTCGGCCTTCAACATGACCGGCGTGGACCACAGCAAGGTCGAGCGCGGCCACACCCTGTGCGCGCCCGGCGTGTTCGAGCCCTCGCGCTTCTTCAGCCTGAACCTCCGCCTGCTGGCCAGCGCGCCGCGCCCGCTGAAGCACCGCGCCGAGGTGAAGTTCCACGTCGGCACCAGCGAGCTCGTAGCACACCTGCAACTGCTTGACCGCACGCTGCTCAATCCCGGCGAAACCTGCGTCTGCGAAATCATGCTGGAAGACCCCGTGGTCGCGGGCATCGGCGACCACTTCATCATCCGCCAGCCTTCGCCGGCCGTCACCCTGGGCGGCGGGCGCATCGTGCGGCGCGAAAGCGCCAAGCTGCCGCGTAACGACGATGCGCTGCTGGAAACCCTGACGGCCTGGGCCGAAGCGGCCGACGATCCGGCGCGACGTGTCGAGCTGGCGGCGCTGGATGCGGGCCCGGGCGGCATCAACCGCGACCGCATGATCCACGCCACGGAGTTGACCCGCGAGTCCGTCAACGAGATCGCCGGCAGGTTGATCGCCGAGAACGTGCTGTCTGAGTTCGGGCCCGGCAAGGCGCTGGTGCACCGCGAGGCCTGGCCGCGCGCCCAGGCACGGCTGGTCGAGATTCTCTCACGCCACCACGACGCGCACCCCGCGCAGCTCGGCATGAAGATCCCCAGCGTGCAGCAGCAGCTGGGCGTGGACGCGCGCACCTTCGCGCCCATCATGGAGAAGGCGCTGGAGGGCGCCATCGTCGAGAAGCGCGGCGAGCTGCTCGGCCTGCCGGGCCGCGGCGGCAAGCTCAGCGATGAGGAAAAGAAAATCGTCGAGCGCGTGGCCGCGCAGCTTGAGCAGGCGCAGCTCAACCCGCCCACGCTGAAAGAGCTCGCGCTGGCGGCCGGCACCAACCCCGGCGCCACCCAGAACGCCGTGGATTACCTGGTCGGCAGCGGGCGCGCCGACGTGCTTGGCGGCGGCGTGCTGTTCAGCACCAAGGCGCTGGGCTGGGTGAAAGAAGAGGTCGCGATGTTCCTGAAGGGCAAGGGCGAGGCGGCCGCCAAGGACTTCAAGGAAGTGATCCCCACCAGCCGCAAGTTCCTGATCCCGCTGCTGGAATGGCTGGACCTGCAGGGCGTAACCAAGAACGTCAACGGCATCCGCACGCTGAAGTAGGGCTGGAACAACGGGGCAACCGCTAAGGGGCGCAAAGGACCGCGAAGATTGTTGACTTAGCGGCCCTTTGCGGTGCTTCGCGGTTCCAATCGATGGCATTACGGAGTCGGGCGTGTTCTCCGCCAGTTGCACCCTGTTACTGACTGCAAACAGGCCACGAAAACACCAAAGCACAAAACAACTACACACGAAAACCGCAGGCAGCTTTTTCGTGGCAGTACCTTTTGTGTTTTCGTGCTTTGGTGGCCCATTGACGCAAAGAACTGTGTGGCTGCACCGGGAAACTCCCTGTTCTCTGCGCGGCGCAGCAGTTGCAGTGCTTAGCGGCCCTTTGCGGTGCTTCGCGGTTCCAATCTCTACTGATTTGTAACCAACGAATGAAACGGCAGATGCCGGGCTAGAACCAGATCCACCACACCAGCAGCGCCAACGGAACCAGCACGGCCAGGGCCAGCGCTGCGTACATGCTTGCGCTGACGGCCAGCCAGAAAACGAACGCGCGCCTGTCGGCCGGGGTGGCCTGGATCGCCTCTACGCTCAGTCCCAGGCGTTCGCGCATCTCGTGCAGGCTGGTGTTCAGCAGCTCTTCGGTGTACTCGCCGCCGTACAGGTTGCGGCTGCGGCGGCCGCGGATGAACGCGCGGTACACGTGGCGCGGCGCGAAGGGCAGGCCGATGCCCATGGCGAACAGGTTCAGCGCCCAGGCCGCCAGCAGCATGCGGCAGCCGGTGGCGACTTCCCAGGCGCCGATTTCCGCCTCGCCGATCGGCGTGGCCTTGTAGCCGGTCAGCACGTGGTGCAGGTCATGGAACGGAATCGCCGCGCGCCGCGACCTGGTTGACGGAAACGCCAGGTAAATCGGACCGAACTTGAAGTGCACGAACTTGTCGGTGTAGGCGGCCGTCGAAAAGCCGTTCTCCGCCAGGTATTCGTCGCGGGCCTCGCGCAGGGTTGTGGCCGGGGAAGTCATCACACGCCCCTCTCCGGGATTGTAACAGACAGGCGTCCGGGCGATCACCGCGTTTCGAGCAGTCGTCGCCCGGCACCCCGCCACGCGGGAATGCGGCTTGCGTTTTTGAATCCGGAACCGGGGGGAGGGCCCGGCTTTCAGGTTTCCGGGTGCCGTTGGCCGTGCGGGTCGCAGGCGGTAGCGCGGGCGCAATGGCGGCGTCATGACCTGCTGCGGGAGTGGCGCCCGGAACACCCGGGGTTGTAAAAAGCCTTCACATTCAAGCCGTGAGTCATGTCGATGCCGGATCCGGCAAAAACCCACACGCACGCGCCGGCGAACGCCTCGGCAGCGCGATCCCGCGGGCGCGCCTGGCTGCGTGCGGCGGCCGGGCTGCTGCTCTGGCTGGCGGCGTGGCTGGCGTTCCGGCCGGAGTGGGCGCTGGCCCTGTTGTGGCTGGGTGCGCTGGTGCACGTGCCGCTGGCGCTGGGGATGATCTTGACTGGTCAAGACCAGCACTCCCCCACCGCGCGGCTGCTGGGTTTCACGGCCTGGGCGCAGTTGCCCGCGGCGCTGCTGCTGGTGGCGGCGTTTGCGCCCGGGCTGGAAGGCATCTGGCCGGCGCTGCCCTGGCTGACGCTTGCCGGCCTGTGCGGCGTGGCGGGCGCCTGGCGGCTGATCGCGCTGGGCCTGCGCCGCGCGGGGGCGCTGGCCGACTGGGGGCTGGTGCTGTTCGCGGTCAGCGGCGCCTGGACGGGTGCCGGCGCCACGCGCTGGCAGGCGTTCGGCTTCCCCGAGGTGATCGTGCTGCTGGCGGGCGTGCACCAGCTGTACGCGGGTCTGGTGCTGCAGGTGGTGGCGTGGCGGGTTGTCGCCCGCTTCGGCGAGCGGCGCTTTCCCGGCGTCGTGGCGATCGCTGTTTCGCTGGGCAACCTGCTGGTGGCGGCGGGCATCACGGCCTCGCACCTGGGCGCGCCCTCCTGGTTCGAGGCCTGCTGCGCCTTCTTCTATGCGGGCTGCGTGATCGTGCTGGGCTGGATGCAGCTTTACCACGCGCTGCGGCCGGGCTCGGGCCTGCCGCCTGCCTCGCGGTTGCTGCTGGTGGTTGCCGACCTGTCGCTGGGTACCGCCCTGACGCTGGCGATCATCTTCGCCTGGGGCCTGTGGCGCGGCTACCCGACACAGACCGTGCCGCAGATGATCGTGTGGCACGGCACCCTGAACGCGTTCGGCTTCGGGCTGTGCGCGCTGGTCGGCTGGCTGCTTCCGGGTTCGGGAAAAGAATCAGCCCCCGGCACCGAGGGCTGAATCCTGCATTCTGAATCCGCATTACTTGCTGATCATGCTGTACTCGGGGATCTCCGACAGGTCGATGCCCGCGGCCCTGGCGGCTTCCTTCACCGCGCCGACGAACACCGTGTCTTCCTGCAGGTCCGCGCGCGAGACCGCGACGCCCGTGGCGATCAGCCTGCGGCGCAGCTCCCGGCGCAGCAGGAAACGCACGTCCTCGCGGCTGAGCCTGGTTTCCGCGGCCCTGGCGTACATCTCGTCGAAGCCGGGGTAGCCCTCGGTCTTGTGGCCGTCGCCGCGCGCGAGCTGTTTGAGCACTTCCTTGTCGGTCTCGGCCATCAGCTTGTCCAGGTAGGTTCCCAGCACGCTCTTGTCGCCGAGTTCCTCGAAGGCGTCATAGATCCAGCTCTCGAACAGGCGCGGGGTCAGCGCGGTGTCCGCCTCCACGCCGCGGTCGTACCAGGGCAGTTCGCTGACCGGCCCGCGGTAGCGCGCCACGGTCAGCAGCAGCGCCGCCTGCTTGCCGTCTTCCTCGAGCTCCGATGCCCGCAGCGGGATCAGCTCCTGCACAATGGCGCGCCCGAAACTGCGGGCGCCGGCGGTCTTCGCGCGCTTGTGCTCGCGCAGCGCGCCCGCCAGCACCTCGCCTGCGTCCGCCGTGCCGCCGTTGATCAGCACCACCAGCGGCAGCTCGGTGTCGGGGGCGTCGTTGCTGGTGACGTACTTCGTGGTGGGCGCCACCTCTTCGCTGCGACCGCTGCTGAAGGTGACCAGCGTGCCCCTGGCCAGGAACAGGCCGGCGACCTGGGTGGCGGCCTCGATGCTGCCGCCCGCGCAGTTGCGCAGGTCCAGGATCAAGGCCTTGGCGCCGCCTTCCTTCAGCGTCGCCAGGGATTCCTTCACGCGCGCCGGCGACGATGCCGTCAACTCGGCCACGCGGATCATCCCGAGATTGCCGGGCAGGGCCTCGTGCTGGACGGGGTCGGCGTCCGTCGCGGTGTGGGTGACGTGCACCCAGCGCGACAGCAGCCAGCCGTCACGCATGATGTTGATTCCCAGCGTGGTGCCGAGCGCGCCCTGGAACTGGCTGACCGCCTCGTCCAGCGGCAGGATCTGGAACGGCTTGGTTTCATCGGGCAGGTCGCTGCTGTCGACCCGCAACTGATGGATGCGCTCTGCCGTCACGCCGCGCAGCACGCGGTAGATGCGGTCACCGGGGCGGATGCCGGCCATGGCGGCCGGGCTGCCGGGACGCACGCTGAGCACGCGGGTGAGTCGCACTTCGCGCTTGGGGTCCAGGCGCGCGCTGCCCAGCATGATGCCGAGCGTGGGCACCGCGAAGCGGCGGATCTCGCCGGCGTCGCGCAACTGGCTGTCTTCCAGCAGGCAGGTGTACGGGTCAAGCCCGTCCAGCATGCCGCTGGCCGCCGCGTACAGCAGCTTGCGCCCGCTGATGGCATCCGGGTAGATGTAGCGCTCTTTGATCATCTTCTCGACGCTGTCGAGCAGGCGGGTATCGATCTTCTCGACCTTCTCCTGGCCGGGCAGCTTGCTTTCGATGGCGGCCTCGAAGCGCTTGATGGCGCGTTCGTAGTCGAGAGCGCGCCTGGCGGTGCGCCCGCGCAGGGTGGGCTCGGTGGATATCAGCTCCAGGATCGGCTTCGCGTCGGCGGTAAGCTGATTGATCTCGCCCAGCGCCAGCGCGGCCTGGATGCGGAAGCTGTCATTGTCGCTGGCCAGCATCTCGCGCAGCACCTTGGTGGCGGCGGTGTCCTTGGCGGTGCGCCACAGGGCAACGGCCAGCTGCACCTTCACCTCGGGGGTGAACACCTGTTCGTGCAGCGCCTTGCGCAGCTTTTCTTCATGGCGGGTGCTGGCCACGGCGCCCAGCACCTCGGCGGCGGCCACGCGGTTTTCGACGCTGCCCTCGCCGGTCACGATCGCGAGCAGCCCGTCCACGCCGGCGTCCCAGCCGCTGTTGTTGATCGAGCCCAGGGTCCAGACCGCGCGCCAGCCCGCGATACGGGGCAGCTCGGGCAGTTTCTTGACGCGCTCGATCAGCTCCGGGTTGATGCCGGCGCCCAGGTCTTCAATCGCCTCGGCCACGCGGAAGGCGTCGTGCAGGGTGGCGGCCTTCTCGAGCTGCGCCACGGCGGCGTCCAGTTCCTTCAGCAGGCTTTCACGGGTGGCCTTGTTCGCGACCGGGCCGTCGCTGCTGTTGTCGTTCTGGACCACGTACTGGTCCAGGTCAACGCGGTCGGCCGCCGGCTGGGCGGGGCTGGCTGGCTGTTCGGTGCGTGAGCAGGCGGCGGCCAGCAGGGCGCAGGCCAGCAGAGCGAGAATCCGGGTGTACGTCATTACGGCTCCATGCATTCAGCCCGCAGTTTATCAGACAGGCCGGCCTGTGCTTATACGGAAGAAAGCGCCAGGTTGGGCGGGCGATTTTGCTGGAATCCGGAGTTAACTACGGAGGTGTTATGTGGGTGTGAGGCGGCAGGCGGCAGGAACAAGAGCCGCAAGCGCACTCGTCCGCCGAAGCCTTGGCGAAGGCGGAAGCGCGCGGCAGACGCCGGTAGACACGGAAGAGGAACCCATGGCAACCGAAACACTGAACTTCAAAGTCAAAGGCATGAACTGCGGCCACTGCGCCAGGCGCGTCGAGAACGCCGCCCTGGGCGTAAAGGGTGTCAGCAGCGCAAAGGTGGACCTGGGCAGCGAACAGCTGCGAATCGAGTGCGCGGGCGAGCCGCCGGTGCAGGCGCTGGCTGATGCGATCCGCGAGGCCGGCTACGAGATGGCGCAGGGATAACCATGGCCAGCGGCACACTCAACCTCAAGGTGGACGGCATGACCTGCGCCCACTGCGCGCGCTCGGTCGAGAAATCGCTGAAAGGCGTGCAGGGCATCACCACGGCCGAGGCCGACTTCGCCTCCGGCAGCGTGACCGTCTGTTTTACCGGCCGCAAACCGGGCTACGAGGAACTTGAGCCCGCGGTGCGCAAGGGCGGCTACACGCTGGTTAAAGAGGAAGAAGCCAAGACGCGTGACCCGGCCGAGGTGGCAAAACGCGAACAACGCCGCAACCTGTGGCTGCTGCTGCTCGGCGTGGTGCTGGTGATCCCGGTGATGCTGCCCCACTTCGTGCACCTGCACGGCGCGGGCTGGGATTACGCGGCGCTGGCGCTGGCGGTGGCGATCCAGGCCACCGTCGGTTTCGACTTCTACAAGGGCGCCGTGGCGGGCATCCGCAACCGCAACCTGGGCATGGACGTGCTGGTCAGCATCGGCATGGCCAGCGGCCTGGCGTTCGGCGCGGGCGTGGTGCTGTTCAACTGGCCGCTGCCGCCGGGCCTGACCAAGGACGTCTACTTCGAGGCCGCTACTCTTTTGGTTGTGTTCCTGCGCCTGGGCAAATACGTCGAGGCGCGCGCCCGCGGCAACGCCCTGGGAGCCTTACGCAGCCTGCTGCAACTGGCGCCCGACAAGGCGCGTGTGAAGCGGGATGGGCAACTCATCGAAGTTGACGCGTCAAGTGTGAAGGCCGGCGAAATCTGCGTGGTGAACGCCGGCGGGCGCATCCCCGTGGACGGCGAGATCGTCGCCGGCGAAAGCGACGTGGATGAAGCCATGCTGACCGGCGAGCCCGTGCCCGTGCCGCGCCGCGTGGGCGACGCCGTGCGCACCGGCACTATCGCCACCAACGGGTCTCTCGACGTGAAGGCCACGGCCGTGGGACGCGACACGGTGCTGGCGAACATCGTGAAGCTGGTCGAGGAAGCCCAGCGCACCAAGGCGCCGATCCAGCGCTTCGCCGACCGGGTCAGCAACTGGTTCGTGCCGATCGTGGTGGGCATCGCGGTGGTCACCGCGATGGCCTGGCTGATCGCGGGCGCCGGGCCCGCGCGCGCCGTGACGCACGCGATCGCCGTGCTGGTGATCGCCTGCCCCTGCGCCCTGGGCATCGCGGTGCCGGCCGCGGTGATGATCGGCAGCGGCGCGGCGCTCAAGCGCGGCATACTGGTCAAGAACGGCGCCGCCTTGGAGCGCATCTCGCGGGCGCGGATCTTCGCCTTCGACAAGACCGGCACGCTCACGCTGGGCAAGCCCGGCGTGCAGGCCGTGGAGTACGCCGACGGCGTGGACGAGGCCGCCGTGCTGCAAGCCCTGGCCGTGGTAACGCAGGCCTCGCAACACCCCTTCACCAAAGCCGCCGCCCAGTGGGCGAGCCAGAAGGGCAATCCAGACAACTCTGTGGGTGGGCCCGACAATCTTGTCGGGCCGGGCGCAGCGAAGCTGAGCCCGAACGTCGCGGCAACCTCGCCGCGACCGCCGACAGGATTGTCGGCGCCACCCAAAGCCAAGGAGCACGCCGGCATGGGCCTGATCGCCGAAGCCGACGGCCGCAAGTTCATCTTCGGCACGCCGGCCTTGCTCGAGCGCGAGGGCGTGCCGCTCACCGACGGTCTGCAGGCCCGAGCCCATGCGCTGCGCGAGCGCGGCGACAGCGTCAGCCTGCTGGCCGCGAACGGCAAGTTGCTGGCCGCCTTCGGCTTCGCGGACTCCCTGCGCGAGGAAGCCCGCCAGGTGATCGAGCAACTGCGCGCCCAGGGCGCTCGCACCATGCTTATCACCGGCGACCACGCCGCGGCCGCGCAACGCGTGGCGAGCGCATTGGGCATCGATGAGGTGCACGCGGGCGTCACCCCCGAGGGCAAGCTGCAGCTGATTGACCAGTTAAAGGAAACGGGCGTCACGGCCATGGTGGGCGACGGCATCAACGACGCGCCCGCGCTGGCCCGCGCGGACATCGGCGTGGCGATCGGAGGCGGCAGCGACGTCGCCAAGGAAACCGGCGACATGGTGCTGATGACCGGCCGCCTGAGCGACCTGCCGCGCGCGATCGACTTCGGCCGGCGCTCACTGCGCGCGATCCGGCAGAACCTGTTTTTAAGCCTGTGCTACAACGCGGTGGGCATTCCGCTCGCGGCCGGCGCCATGCTGTGGGCGGGCATCTTCCTGCCCCCCAGCTACGCCGCGCTGGCCATGGTGTTCAGCGATTTAAGCGTAGCCATAAACTCCGCCCGCCTCGCCGCCGAGCTGCGCAAAGCGTAGGAGCGACGCTTGCGTCGCCCGCGATGCGCACAAACAGCATGGGTACAAAGCCGGCAAGAAAGGCGTTTGCCACGCGGAGGCGCGAGGGTGCTAAGCATCTCGCGTGCATGGAACGCGGCTGGTGCCAAGGAAACGGATTCAAACGCCAGGACGCCAAGCAGCGCCACGGCCTTGTCGTAGCTGCACGCGGTTTGGCCGA
>JAANMX010000256.1_pt1 | contig 71357 bp, 70 predicted proteins | sample 7279681 | NCBI WGS metagenome assembly JAANMX01 (sample SAMN14094542, study PRJNA606508) | bioreactor metagenome | isolation source: A lab-scale SPAN reactor treating ammonium-rich wastewater day 351 | place: Ireland: Galway | collected 2018-01-01
CCCGGTCCTGCGGGCCGTGGCATTCCAGGTGGCGGAAAGCGACCTCATCCCGTGAGTCGGTTGTTCGAGCCCGTAGGGAGGGCAGATTTGAGACCACCTGAGCGGACATGCCCCGGGGCGGCGGGAAGGTTTCATGGCTCGATCCACCAGAAACCGGGCGGATTATGAACTCGTAGAACCGGACGCCTCGGCCATGATGGAGTCCCTGCGGGCGTTCGGCTACAGCACGCCGGCGGCCATCGCGGACCTCATCGACAACAGCATCACCGCCGGGGCAAAAAACGTCTGGATCAACTTCCTCTGGGACGGACCGACCTCCCACGTCTCCTTCCTGGACGACGGCTGCGGGATGACCGGCGAGGAACTCACCCAGGCCATGCGGGCGGGCAGCCGGAGTCCCCTTGAGGACCGCGAGGCGTCCGACCTGGGCCGGTTCGGGCTCGGCCTCAAGACGGCGTCCTTTTCCCAGTGCCGCCAGTTGACCGTCAGCTCGCTGTCGAAGGGGAACTCGCGGGCCACGCGGCGGTGGGACCTCGACCACATCAAGGACTGCAAGGAGTGGCGGCTGCTGAAGACCCCGGCGAAAGGGTCCGAGGAACACCTCGCAGGGCTCGACAAGCTAAAACACGGCACCGTCGTCCTGTGGGAGAACATGGACCGGGTCGTCCCGGACACGGACGTGGCCAGCGAGGCCGATCACAGAAGGTTCCGCGACCTGATCGACACCGTCGCGGAACACGTCGCGATGGTCTTCCACCGCTTCCTCGGGCGGTCGTCCCTCCGGGTCTTCATCAACGGTACGGAGGAACGCCACCAGGTCCGGCCCTGGGACCCGTTCCTGCCGTCCCACCCCGCGACCCAGCAACTCCCGGTCGAGCCGATCCGCTTTGGCCCCGGCGTGGTCTCGGTGCATCCGTTTGTCCTGCCGCACCAGGACAAGCTGGGGGACCGGCAGCACAGGAAGGCGGCGGGGCCGGCCGGCTGGAACGCCCAGCAGGGGTTCTATGTGTACCGCAACGAGCGGCTGCTCGTCGCCGGTGACTGGCTGGGGCTCGGGTTCACGAAGGAGGAACACTACAAACTAGCCCGCATCCAGATCGACCTCCCCAACACGATGGATAGCGACTGGGACATTGACGTGAAGAAGTCCCGGGCACGGCCACCTGGCCCGATCCGCGACCGCCTCCGCGACGTGGCTGATCTCACCCGCCGTCGGGCGGTGGAGGTGTACCGTCACCGCGGCAGGTACGGGGCACGCAAGCCTCCCGGCGACGAGGCGTTCGCCTGGAAGCCAGGCAAGCGGAAGGACAAGGTGGTGTACTCCGTCAATCGGGAACACCCCCTCGTCGCCCGGGCACTACAAGCCCCCGAGGACTTCCGCCCCGTGGTGGAGGCCCTGCTGCGGCTGCTGGAGGAAACCGTCCCCGTCCGCCAGATTTGGCTCGATTCGGCAGAGCGGCCGGAGGGCCATGCCCGCCCGTTTGAGGCGGTTGCCGAGAGCGATGTGAAGGCCGTGATGGTGCAGGTGTACGCGGCCCTGCGGAAGACCGGACTGTCCCCCGGGGAATCGAGGCAGCGTGTGGCGGCGATGGAAGCGTTCGCAGCCTACCCGCAGCTGATTGCCACGCTCTGCGACTGAACTTAGAGGTAACCGATGACGACACCCTTCGAGCAGGCACGGACGATCTCGCAGACGCTGTTGAAGGCCCACACGCCGCCGTTTCCGCAGGACCTGATCCGGCAGCAGGTGATGACCGCGGCACCCCTCGTGAAGCTGGGGGCGGAGGACGCCGAGCGGTTGGTCAAGGAACTAGAGGCCACCTTCAACGTGTGGATCGGGGTCCAGAGTGCTCTGGACGACGATGACGACCACATCCCCTGGCTGTCCCACCGCCGGGCAGAGATCAAGTGGCGTTACTGGAACCGTTTCCAGAGGTTCCTGGAGGAGGAGGAGGCCTGGCCACCGGCCACAGTCGAGCGGCTGAACGAGCTGACCGACGCTGTTCTTGAGCGGCTGGAGGACCCCCGACGGGAAGGGGCGTGGGACCGACGAGGGATGGTAGTCGGACACGTCCAATCAGGGAAAACCGCCAACTACACCGGGCTGGTGTGCAAGGCGGCCGACGCGGGGTACAAGCTGATCGTCGTCCTGGCGGGCATCCACAGCAGCCTCCGCAGCCAGACGCAAGTGCGTCTGGACGAGGGCTTCCTCGGGTACGACAGCAGGCAGGCACAGGGCAGCGGGGCCAGGAAGGTCATCGGCGTTGGCCGGCTGGACCCGTCCTGCCCCCCCGTCGATACCGTCACGACGAGCCTGGAGACGGGCGACTTCAACACGGCCGTCGCCCGGCAGTTCAACATCAACCCCGGCGGCAGGCCGCTACTCTTCGTCGTGAAGAAGAACGCCTCGGTCCTGAGGAACCTCATGAACTGGGTGCGGTGGGCCGCACCCCAGAAGGACGAGGATGACCGCCCGCTCGTCGCCGACCTGCCGCTGCTCGTCATCGACGACGAGGCCGACTTCGCCTCCGTCGATACCAGGGCGATCCCGCTCGACGAGGACGGCAACCCTGACGAGGACCACAACCCGACCGCCATCAACGGCCTGATCCGGAGCCTGCTCCGCACGTTCCGCCAGTCCGCTTACATCGGCTACACCGCCACGCCGTTCGCGAACATCTTCATCCACGAGTCTGCCGAGACCAGGGACCACGGCCCCGACCTGTTCCCCCGCAGCTTCATCATCAACCTTCCCGCCCCTTCCAACTACGTCGGCCCGGTCCGGGTGTTCGGGCTCGCCGCCGACCCGGAGGCAGGCATCGAGGCCGCGGAGGGACTCCCCATCGTCCGCAAGGTGAAGGACCAGCAGGACTGGATGCCCGACGGGCACAAAAAGGAACACTCGCCCGGGAGCCTGCCGGACTCACTGAAGCTGGCCATCCGGGCTTTCATCCTGGCGTGTGCTGCCCGGATCGGACGCGGACAGCAGAACGTCCACAACTCGATGCTGGTCCACGTCACCCGTTTCACGGCGGTCCAGGAGAAGGTTGCGGGCCAAGTCCGCCAGGAACTGAAGGCCATCACCCAGAGGCTCCAGTGGGGGGATGGCAACTCCCCCGACCGCATCCTCGATGAGTTGAAGAGGTTGTGGGAAACCGACTTCATCCCCACCACCAGGGCCATCGACGACCCCGACCTGCCCCCCCTGGCGTGGGACGCGATCAAGCCGCTGCTGCATCCCGCCGCCTCCAGGATTGAGGTGCGGGCGGTGAACGGGACCGCTAAGGACGTGCTGGACTACGTCGATAACCGCACGCACGGCCTCAGCGTCATCGCGATCGGCGGCGACAAGCTGTCGCGGGGGCTGACCCTGGAGGGGCTGAGTGTCAGCTACTACCTGCGGGCGTCGCGGATGTACGACACCCTCATGCAGATGGGCCGCTGGTTCGGCTACCGCCCGGGGTACGCCGACCTCTGCCGGCTGTACACGACCGACGAACTCGTGGAGTGGTACGGCTACATCACTAGGGCGAGCGAGGAACTCCGCAACCTGTTCGACTACATGAGGTCCATCGGCAGCAAGCCGATCGACTTCGGCCTGCGGGTGAAGTCGCACCCGGACGGGCTGCTCATCACGGGTGCGGTGAAGATGCGAAACAGCGTCGAGGTGGAGCTGAGCTTCGCCGGCGACATCAGCGAGACGATCGTCTTCTCGAAGGAAGCCGGGACCGTCACCAAGAACCACGAGACGGCGAGGAGGTTCCTGGAGGACCTCGGCAAGCCGGAGCCGGTGGCGAGGACCTCCAAGAAGATGTGGAAGGGCGTCCCTGCCTCGAAGGTCATGGACGGGTTCCTCGCGGCGATCGTCGGTGCCCCCGGCGTCAGCAAGGCCAAGCCCGAGTTGCTCCGGGAATACGTCCGGCGGCTGGTCGAGGCGGGAGCACTAACCAGCTGGACGGTCGTCCTGCTGTCAAGTCCGGACGGTCTGCCGCACGACATCGCCGGCCACAGGATCGGGCTGGTGGAAAGAAGCCACAACCCCGACATCGAGGAGACAGCTGGCTGGTTCCGTATCCGCCGGCTGGTCAGCCCCACGGACGAGACTATCGACCTTGACGACGGCCAGCTCGCGGAGGCCCTGATCCGGACCCAGGAGGCGTGGAGGCAGGACCCGGGACGTTCGCGACGTAAGGACCCGCCAGACACCCCGAGCGGGCTGATGATCCGGAGCGTCCGCCCGACGACAGACGGCCTGTTGCTGATTTACCCCCTCGACACGAGGAAGACGGGGACGGTGCGGCCCCTGCTCGGGTTCGCGATCAGCTTCCCCGGCGGCCTGCCCGACGAGAAAGTCGCCTACCGGGTGAACAACGTCTACTGGCAACAGGAGTACGGCGGCCAATGACCTTCGAGGACATCTGGAAGGATCAGGAGGCCGGGCCGGCAGGAGGGTCAGGCGGTTGTCTCGCACGCCGGATCTTCCCCGAGTCCGCCGTCGATCTCCGGCTGGCGATCGAGAAGCCCTCCAACACACGCCTGCTGCTGCTGCGGGTGGCGGCCTCCGGGTTGCAGACGCCGCGGGAGTTCCCACGCTCCCTGGGCTTCGAGGTCCGCCGCGTCTTCGACTCCGCGGACGGGCAGAAGCACGTCCTCCTCATGGTTCGGCTCTCTCAGCCCCGGTTCCGTGACGTGTTCACCAGTTTGGCGGAGGACGTGGCCCGACACGTCGCCAGGGCGACCGGCGACGCCGCAGCCGTCCGCACACTGGTCGAGCGTCTGGAGCGATGGCAGGCGTTCCTGAAGTCGCACTCCGCCGACGGACTGAGTGAGGAGTCGCAACAGGGACTGTACGGGGAACTCTGGTTCCTCGACCAGCACCTGATCCCCTCCCTCGGCCCGCGTGACGCCGTCAGGGCCTGGAAAGGGCCGGGCGGGGCACCCCAGGACTTCCAGTTACCGGGTCTCGCCGTCGAGGTGAAGACGAGCAGCGGAAGGCAGCACCAGAAGCTGACGATCTCGAACGAGCGACAACTCGACTCCACCGGAGTGGGGGTGCTGTTGCTGTTCCACCTCTCACTGGACGCACGTCAGGGGGGAGGGGAGACCTTGCCGGAGCGGATCAAACGGACCCGCGAGCTGTTGGCGGCGGATGCGGTGGCCGCCGAGGAGTTCGAGCAGGTTCTGTTCGAGGCCGGCTACCTCGACTGCCACGCACCCTCCTACGAAGCATCAGGTTATACCATGCGGGAATCGAACGTCTTCGAGGTCCGGGACCAGTTCCCCAGGATCGTGGAGGCGGACCTGAAAAAAGGGGTTGGTGACGTTTGCTACACCGTGAGCGTCGCCGAGTGCAAGAACTACCTCGTCCCCGAGTCCCGGCTTCACCAACTCCTTGGAGTCCCCGCCCATGCCCATTGACAGCGACCTGCTCGGCTTCGCGACCAACTTCCAGCAGGACGTGCTTGCCAGGGCAGAGTCCCACTCGCAGCCCGACTTCAAGGTGAACACGTTCACCAGGATGATCATCGAGTTCCTGGCCGAGTCCGGCGAGCTGGAAGACGGGGAGGACTGCTACTTCAAGACCCGTGGGATGGAGGTCAGCGGCTACAACATCGGCAAGGACGACGAGTGCCTCGACCTGTTCGTGAGCCATTACACGGCGGAGGTCCCTCCGCCCACGGTCCGGAAGGACCAGGCCGAGCCGTTGTTTCGGCGGGCACTGGGGTTCCTCGAAAAGGCCCTGGACGGGTTCCACCTCACGCAGGAGGAGGCCTCGCCCGTTTACGACATGGCCCAGAGGATACACGAGGTCAAGGCGAAGCTGAACGCCGTCCGGGTGTTCCTTTTCACGGACGGGCAGACCCGCGTCACGGCGAGGGCCACGACCCTCCGCGGTCTCAAGGTCACCTTCCACATCTGGGACATTGTCAACCTTCATCGGTGCGTCAGCTCGGGGCAGCAGCGGGAGCTGATCGAGATCGACTTCATCGCGAAGTTCGGGGCTCCCGTCGCGTGCCTGGAGACACCCGGAAAGGACCCCGATTGCAGGGTGTTCCTGACACTCCTGCCGGCAACGATCCTGCACCGCATCTACGACGAGTACGGACCCCGGCTCCTGGAGTTGAACGTCCGTTCCTTCCTCCAGGCACGCGGGAAGGTCAACCAGGGCATCCGCAAGACCCTCCTCCAGCAGCCGGACCGGTTCCTGGCGTACAACAACGGCATCTCCGCGACCGCGGAGGACATCAGGCTCGTCCCCCTCGAAGGGGGCGGGCAGGGGATCGCCTGGGTGAAGAACCTCCAGATCGTGAACGGCGGCCAGACGACGGCGTCGATCCACCACGCGGTCAAGAGGGACAGGGCCGACGTGTCGCGGGTCCAGGTCCAGGCGAAGCTGTCGGTGGTCTCTGCGGCCAGGCTCTCGGAAGTGGTCCCCCTCATCTCACGGTACGCCAACAGCCAGAACAAGGTGAACGAAGCCGACTTCTCGGCCAACGACCCGTTCCACGTCCGGATTCAGATGCTCTCCCGGACGGTGTGGGCACCGGCCAGGAACGGCACCCAGCGGCAGACCCGCTGGTTCTACGAACGTGCCAGGGGCCAGTACATGGACGAGAAGGGCCGGGCCGGGTCCCCGGCCAAGGTCAGGGACTTCCAGACGACGCACCCACCCTCCCAGCGTTTCTCCAAGACCGACCTCGCCAAGTTCGAGAACACCTGGGAGCAACTCCCCCACGTCGTGAGCCTCGGGGGCCAGAAGAACTTCCTTGAGTTCACGCTGCGGCTGGCGGGCGTCGATCCACGCCCGGAACTGACCCAGAAGGACTTCGAGCGTATGGTCGCCCGGGCCATCCTGTTCCGGCGGGCGGAGGAGGTGGTCGGTTCCTTGAACTTCGGCGGCTACCGGGCGAACATCGTCACCTACACCCTCGCCTACCTCTCGCAGAGGACCGGTCGGCGGATCGACCTGGATCGCGTCTGGCGGGAGCAAGACATCACGCCAGCGACCGTCAAGTCGATCCAGGACGTGGCCAAACTCGTCCACCAGATACTGGTCAACCCCCCGGTGGGCAGGAAGAATGTGACCGAATGGTGCAAGAAGGAGGCCTGCTGGGACAGGGTCAGGGCAATCGAGCACAAGCTGCCCGAGGACTTTCAGAAGGAACTCGCTCCAACGAGCCCCGCAGAGGGGAGCCAGGGTCAAGGGGCAAGCCCCGTATCGGCCGGCCGGCCGGTCAGGGAGGCGACTTGATCGCGGGCGTCGCCCTGACTGGCCGCGGGGCTGGAACCGGGTCGCTGCCCAGCAGACGGAGGACGCAGGCCGCGATGGCCCAGGCCAGCAGCGGCGGGACGCCGTTGCCGATCTGCCGGAAGCAGTCCCCCATGTTACCCGAGAACCGAAAGCCGTCCGGGAACGACTGGATGCGGGCGGCCTCCCGGACGGAGATCATGCGGGCCTGGGTTCCGTCGTAGTGGATGTGGGAGTAGGAATCCTTGGCCAGGTGGGCCGGGACGGTCCAGGAGGGCTGCTCCGGGATCAGTTTCCGCCACTTGTCCTCGAAGATGTTCAGCGGGTAAGGGGGCACGAACCTGTCCCGGAGGGCCGCCCAGGCTTCACTCTCTTCCTCGGGAGACTGCCCCGACTCGCGTAGCCTGACCAGTTCCTCCTCGAATCGCCCGACCGCGATGCGGTAAGCCTCCGGGTAGCGGTCCTCCTCCTTCATCCTCCGGAAGGTCTCGTAGTCCCTGGGGGTGCGTCGGACGACGTGATCCGCCACCTCGGCTGGTGTCGGGAAGCCGGGCCATCCCCGCATGAGTCGTGCGTATTCCGTCCCGGCCGGGGACCGATAGATGGCAGGCTTCCGGAAGTCGCCACGGGGCAAGCCTGTGCCCATGAGGTGGTCAGTCAGACCGGGGAGGTCGTCGAGAGCGTCGCGGACCGGCAGGGCGGGCAAGGGGTCCGGGATAAATCCGACGGTCAACTCCCCCTCGTGGTCCTGCCACTCCGGCCCGTCGAAGAGCAGCGGTTGCCGATCTCGTAACGGCCTCCGGTAGCCTTCTGGCAGGGCAATCCAGTGCGTCGCGGTCGGTGCGGTCGGGCGGACGCCAAGGTCGTTGCGGTAGCCCAGGAAGAAGAGCCGCTCGCGGAACTGGGGAACCCCATACCAGACGGCGTTGAGAACGGCGTAGCCAACCCTGTATCCGATCCCGGCCAGTTCGCTTGCGATCTGCTCGGCGTAGTTCACCCCCTTGACGGACAGCATCCCGGGGACATTCTCCATGACCACCGCCCTGGGACGCCAGTGGGCGAGCATCGCCACGAAGCCGCGGTACAGCTGGTTCCGGGGGTCGCCCTCGAACCCCTCGTCCGTCAGGCTGTCGAGCTTCCCGCGGCCCAGACGGGAAAAGGCCTGGCAGGGTGGGCCGCCGATCAGGATGTCCGGCGGGGGGAGATCGAGTCTCCGAAGGAAGTCCACGTCCTCAAGGCTGAAATCCTCCCCTGCCAGCACGAGAGGATGGTGGTGTGGCTGAACAGAGGCGAAGTTGCGGCGGAACGTCTCCCCGGCGACCGCGTCCGAGTCCACTGCGACCGCGATCTCACAGCCGGCGGCCCGGAACCCAAGGGACAGGCCGCCCGCCCCGGCAAACAGCTCCGCGACACGCACGTCAAGGTTCCTACCGCTCATCTCGTACCGCCCATGCTTCACCGCTGACCGAACGTGGCCCGGGACCGTTTCCTCGGCAGCACGACCCGCAGGTTCGCCCCTCTCCGGCGTCCATCAACGATCACGCTGATCGAGCCGCCGTGTGCCTCGACGATCCGCCTGGCCAGTGTCAGCCCCATGCCCCGGCCGCCTTCCTTCATAGAGAATCCGGCCTCGAACACCTGCCTGGCCAGCTCGGACGGAATGCCCGGCCCGGTGTCCGAAAAGACCACCTCGCAACTCTCGCCCTCCACCCCGAGTGACACCCGCACCCGCCGGCCCTCGCCCTGGTCGATCCAGTCGAGTGAGTTGGCCGCGAGGACGTGGAGCAGTCCGTGGAAGTGCTCCGGACGCATCTCGGTCCGGATCACTTCCCGTTCGGGGTAATCGACTTCCAGCCGGATGTCCCGGGCCTCGAATGCAGGGCGGACTGCACACCGGAACGCCTCCATCTCGGCCACGAGGTCAATCGCACGCCGCCGGTCTTTCCCGCCGCCCGCCGTCATCTGGAAGACTTCGAGCCGCCCGGTGATCGACTCCACCCCGGCCGCGAGCCGCTCGAATACATGGCCCTGACCGTTCGCCTCAGCGGCACCACGACGCACAACCTGAAGGTCGCTCCTCAGCTGGCCCAGTTCCTGGGGGTTGAAAGGGAACAGGTGCGTGGCGAGTTGCCCGACCGCAGCGAGCCCCTCGTAACCCACCAGCAGCCGATCCTGCATGGCCTGCTCACGGGTCCGCTCCGCGGTGAGCCGCTCGCCGAGTTGGTGTAGTTCCCTGGCAAGGTCCGGGGCGGCCTTCTCCGCCAGTCGCTCCAGTTCCGCGGCGAGGGACGGGAGTCGCGGACCCGCGGCTTCCGTTGCCGAAAGCTGACCCCGTCGGACAGGATGCCGGATAGACTGACGCTCCGCCTCCACCACCTGAAGTACGAAGTACACCAGACGCCGCAGGTCATCGACCGCACGGTTCTGGACCAGCCCTTCCCGGTTGGTCTGGTCCAGCAACTGTGGGTTCCCGTCCCTCGTGATGTCGATGAACCCGATGATCTGGTTGTTGCTGAGGTGTTCCACCGGGTTGTTTACACGCCGCTGGTCCAGCCGGAGCCAGTCGTCGTGGGGCTCTCCGTAGGGCCAGACGCGGAAACCGTCCCGATACACGCTTACCCCGGTCCACTCCCGCAGCCACGCACGGACCTCGACACGCGGGCCAATCCGGGCCAGGGCCTCGGCCTCAAGATCGTAGACGAAGAGTCGGATGCGGACGGGGCCGCAGGTCAGCTCTCCCTGCCCGTTCCACCGCTGCCGGGCCGCGTTCACCCGCGGCGTCGTCACCGTGATCGTCTGACGGCCGTCGAAGATGGCCTCGATTCGGTAGGGGGCCCGCTCCATGATGTCGGACCGGAGTTCTCCCGAATACTCTGGAAACTCGTCGGACTCGATCCGGATCGCGAACCGATCGCGGTCCCGGAACGGGGAGAGCAGGCGGCCCAGCCGGATCGACAGCCGGCGAAACATCCGCTCCGTCCAGGTCGTCCTCAGGCCGGACATCCGCAGGATGGTGCCGTGCTGGGACACGGCACCCGGCGGGCGGACCTCCCAGCGGGCCTCCACGTCCTCCAGCATCCTGTCGCCGTCGGCGAATGCGTCCCAGTCAACGACCGCACGGACCTCCTCCGGGCTTCCGGGGCACCGCGACACGAGTTCCAGCCTGCGGGCCAGCTTGTCCGCCGCGAACCTGCCGACCCCCTTCTCGCCCAGCACCCGCCGGCCCCGACCCGTGGTCTTCCCCGCGGAGGCGGCCTTGGTGGTCGCCGCCGGCTGCATCCAGCGGCCCAGCAGGGTATCCAGGCTCATCCCGCAGCCGTCGTCTCTGATTTCGACCTCCCCATCCGCGGCGGCCACCCCGCGAAACGAGACGGTGACGTTCAGGGCGTCCGCGTCGTGTGCGTTCTTGACCAGCTCAGCGACGGCCACCACATCGTCGCTGATCAGCTCCTCGCCGATCAGCTTCAGCAGCCTCGCCCGCGGGCGGAATGTGATGGCCCCTGCCTTCGGTTTGCGGGTCACGGCTCAGCTCCTCTCAAGTGCCCTGAGGAAGCTCAGGGCGATCGCACGGGCCAGGACCGGAGGCACCGCGTTTCCAAGTTGCACCCACTGGTCGGACGGGGAGCCGCAGAAAGCGAACCCGTCGTGGAACGACTGGACGCGGGCGGCCTCCCGGAACGAGATGGACCGCGGCTGTTCAGGGTGGACATACCCGTTCCCGTCCTTCGCGAGGTGGGCGACGATGGTCTTCGACGGTCGGTCGGCACGGAGGCGGGCGTACTTGTCGTCGAACACGTCCTTGCGGTATCGCATCAGATCATCGCGGCCGTGCCGCTCCAGCAGGTGGACGCTGTCCTCGCCAGGCTGGAGCAGGTTGTACAGTTCAAGGTCGCGTGGGTTGTGGTAACGGACCGTGTGGTTATACAGCATGGGTGAGGGGCGGAAGACGCCGAACTTGGCGAGGAACCGGCGGAACCGCCGGTCGGTCCCCGGATCGGGCACGTCCCTTCCCCCGACCGCGACTCCTTCCCCGGCGTGTCGCTGAGGAAGGTCGAAAATGGCCTCCCCGAGAGTGACCGGGGGGAGGGCGTCGTGGTCGAGAGCGGCTCGGTGGATGTCTTGATACTCCTCGATGGGGCGGGCAGGAAGCGTTCCCGTGCTCGACGCGACGAGGAAAAACCGAATCCGCTCCTGCGGAACTCCGAAGGCGGCGGCGTTCAGACGCCACACGGCCGTCGTGAACCCCGCCCTCTCCTCCAGCATCCTGGCCGCGGCTTCGAGGAAGGACAGGTTCTCCTTCCTCGCCGACTGCATTCCCGGGACGTTCTCCATCAGGAACAGTCGCGGCCGTAACTCGACCGCAGCTCGGACCATGTGCTCGAAGAGGAAGTTGCGGTCGTCGCCATCGAACCTGTAGCCGGTCACCGTCTTCTTGGAGCGAAACCCGGCCGTGCTATACCCCTGGCAAGGCGGAGCCCCGATGAGCACGTCCACTCGCTTCCGCCCGGCCAGTCGGCGGAAGGCCCCGTCCTTCAACGAGGTGATGTCCGTGGTGAGGACGTGGTCGTCCGGCACTTGCGGATGGTTCAGCCGATACGTCCTCATCGCCTCCGGGTCGAGGTCGAGGGCGAAGAGAATCCGGAACCCGGCCTGGGTAAACCCCTCGCTGAGCCCGCCTGCTCCCGCAAACATGTCTGCCACGGTTGGCATGTCCAGCGTCTTGACACGGGCAACCTCGGCCCCCCGGTAGTACGAGCAGAAGTTCCTCAGCTCACACTGGCCGCACAGTGGGCGGCCGGCCTTGCAGACAGCTCGTCCGTGCTCGACGAGGTTGACGTGCAGCGAGTAACGCAGGTTCGGCGGGACGAGATCGGCCAGTCTTTTCTGGAGCTTCTTGTGGTCGAGTCCGGCGAGCCTGAGTCCCAGTTCCCTGTATGGCCCGAGCCGTGCCAGCACGCGGCCGACGTGAGTGTCCGACGGGAACACCTGCCGGCCGAAGGCGTACATCATGATGCAATAGGCACTCTTCCGCTGGACCTCCGGGAGGGAGCAGAGGAACCCCTCAAGCCGGTCGTCCGGCCATTCCCGGGCGGGGTCGAGGGAGCACCGCCCGAACGTCTCCCGCAGCCTCGTCATCGCCCCGAAGAGGCTGGTCGCCTTCTTGCCCGCCAGCCCGCCCGGACTGACCAGCCGCTCGACCTCCTCGCGTGGGGCTTCGAGCAGGTCGTCCCAGCGGGGGAATCGTTTTTTCAGGGCCTCGAACGTCTCCTGATTGGCCTTCTGCGGGGTCTTGCGAGAAAGGATGATGTACACCAACTCGTCCGTCGGGTCCTGCTTGTTCCCGAGGCTGGGGCTCCCGTGGAGGACGGCGAGGATGCGGGCAACCTCGCGAAGGTAGCTGATCCCGGCGTCGATGCGTTCAAGGAACTGCTCCCGGTCGGCTGGGGCGTCCGGGAAGAGGTCTAGCCGGTCCTGAACGTGGCGGACGAGCCTCTGCCGCCAGGCAGCGACATCGGGTGGGAACACGCGAATCCGGTGGTAGAAGTCACGCCGCTCGGACGGGTGCGGCGTCCAGCCGCTCAGGTCGGGGTTGACCGGCGTGGCGTCCTCTTCGTGGGGATCGAGGGGTAGGTCGGGTTGTCGCCTCGCTTTGGCTTCCTTCATCTGTCGCCCCCGTCCATCCTTTCGTGCCGCGTCCGCAGAAGTTGCCAGCACTGTCCCCACCCCGGCAACTTGCCGAAGAGCGGCCCGGAAGGACTGGCGGCCCCTTTTGACAGATGCCGCCGATCCCGGGGCACTATCTGGCTTGTCACATCAGGTATCGGCCGAACTGCACCAGCTTCTTGTGTTTGTGTTGATGCCAGCCGTGGCGGTGTCTGTACAACTGTCATCCACACCCAGTTTACTGAGTGACCTGCTCCGCACCAGGCCGGTAGTTCCGTGAATCCGGTGGCATAACCTGCTACCGCTGACTCAGCAGCCCTCTCAAACCAGACAAATCCCTGCCTGTTCTGTATCTTGCCCGAACGGCCACCTGCACGGGCCCTACAAACACGCGGTGGTCTGGTGTCGAACACCGCGGGCAGCCCTTCCGTGGACGGCGAACTGGCCGGGCCGGCCTGAGGATTAGAAAACTGGACCCATCTGCTCCACCATGTCCCCTTGGGGGACCTGGGCAACCCGCGAGATGTGCGAGGCCGGGCGGACTCGGGCACCCGTCAGCATTCAAGGGCCGCCCGAACTTTCCCACGGCAGCACGAACACGACCTCCTCCGCGTCGGCTCTGGACGCATTCCGGTACGCCCCCTGCAACCGCTCCTGGGCGTCGTCGCACATCTCCATCAACGCGAACAACAGGCCGCCTTCCTCGACCCAGCTGAAGATCCCGCCCTCACACCGGGAGTCGCCGAACTGCCGCAGGCCCGCCGGCCGGACGACCCACGCCCACTGGACCTCGGGCCACCGGATGTCCTCGCGGCGGACGGAGGCCCACGCCAGGTCGGGCCCTTCCAGGGCGTGGAACTCGGCGGGCCGCTTGCGGGGGAGGACCAGCCCGCTGCCCAGGCAGCGGTCGCAGGGGTACGCGACGGGACTGCCCTCATGGTATGGATCGAGGAGGAAGCCCTGGCCACCGCACAGACCACATTCGAGATCATTTCCCTCGAAGCTGCTTTCCGCTCGCTCCCAGAAACGGCGAGGCCAGTCGTCCACCTTCACGGGCATGATCCGCTTCATCGTTATACCTCCTTCCACGCCTGCGGGACCGGGCGTTCCCAGGTGGCCAGGTCCTCGCCCTCGGTACGCAGAGACGACTCAAGATAGCTCTCGATGCCGTCCCTGGAGTCCCGCCAGACGAGGTAGAGCCCACGAGGTGAACCGCCGGCCCGATGGATGAACGACGGGAACAGGACCGTGCCCCGAAGCGGCCCGTTGTGTAGCAGCACGCCGGCGGCCTCGACCTCGTCCGCCAGCCTCTCCGCCTCGCCCTCGGCGTCCCCGATTTCCGTTGCCGTGGACCGCGTGGAGCCGGCCCGCCGGACCACCAGCCGCAGGTGCGAGAGCCGGCAGGCCGCCGACCGCAGCCCGCCCACGAGCGGGGCCAGGTAGCGGATGGCGGCGGTGGCATTTCGCCAGGTCCAGATACGGATTCTCGGCGGCGGTACGGCGGGATCGAAGAGGACTCCGGGGGCGGAGGCCGAGTCGTCGGAGTACCAGATCGCGTTGTGCCAGCGGGCGACATCGCGGTCAATGTCGTGGACCGCCGGGCAGTGCGGGCACCGGGCGGTCCCCTCCTTCAGGATCATCTTCTCGACCACGCCGTTATTGTTCGGGTTCGGTGCCCTCGGCGAAGTACAGGTCCCACGGCAAATCGGGCAGACGAGGACGCCGCTGGGCAGCAGCCTGGGCTTGACGGCGTTCTCGCTCACGGCGTGTTCCCTCCGGCGTCGTGTTGGCCGGTGTGCCACTGGTCCAGCCAGGCAATCATGGCTGCGACCTGGGCTGAGTGCTCCCGCATCCGCCGCATCAGCTCATCAGGTGTCGGAAGTGGCCGCGACGCCATCGCCCGGCGGATGTTCTCGACCACCGCGTCCAACTCCTCCTGGCTCAGCCGGACCGGCTCCTCGGGCGGCCACTGGCCGCGGACGAACCAGCGGGCCTCCGCGGCGTCGGCGACGAACACCTGCCGGCCCGCGAGGTCGATCAGGAGACGTTCCTTGCCGTCGGCCTCCGAGCTGCCGAGGTCACGGGACGCGAGGTGCGGTGCCACGGTCGGGTGCCGCGACCACGCCTGCCATCCGAAAGGACTGGCGGTCCTGCCGGTCCTGCCGTCCTCGACCCAGGGGCAGTCGCCGCAGCACGTCCAGCAGGCACTGAGCCAGCGGGCAGGACCGCCGGGCCAGTTCACGACGGGCTCCCATTGGGGCGGAAGGGGGATCGGTAACAGGTTCATTGCGGAGTCTCCTGGTGATTGTTCCTCAGCGTGGCAAAGCTGCGTCCAGCCCGTAGCCGAACACCCACAACGCGGCCTCGGCATCATGGACACGCTCCTCTCCGACCTCGTCAAGGGAACCCAGCCGGGCCACCTCGGCATCGCGGACGACCTGGGCGAGAAGGTGCAGGGCGGTGCCGGGGCTGAAGATGGCGAGCATGTCCAGCAAGTGTTGTTTCGCCTGTGCCTCGGTCATGGCTCCCTCACTTCGCGGCCGGTTCTGGCGGCACCTCCGCCGCCTGGACCGCGGCAACGGCGGACGCGGACGCCACGACTTTCACGCTCCCGGCAAACCGAACCAGGCCGCCGCGGACCGGCACAGCGGCGACGGCCTCGACCCGGACAAAGGCGGGATCACCCGGCTCCGTGTCCCCAAACACGGCGATGACGGCGACGGGCAGCGATGATCCGGGCGGCAGGACATGCACGGCGGACGACAGCGAGATGAGCTTCATGTTGGGGTCTCCTCGGTCAGGTTGCGGCGACAAGTACAACGGGCGGCTCCGCCGTCGGCGTCAGCCCGCCCAGCCGGCGTCGATTGTGAACCCCTTGCGTCGGCACATGTCCACGAGGCCGTCCATCGCCTCGCGGGGCAGGACCACGAGGTCGCCATGGAACGCCGAGGGCTGGAGGACTCGCCGCAGCCAACCGGCCAGCGTCGGATCGTCGGGGTGCAGCGTGTCGTGCGTGTCGCCGCGGACGACGCGGCCGTCGGGTTGGTTGGTCATGGTCCGATCTCTTGAGTTGAGGGCGATGTGGGCAACAGGATGACTTGCCTGGCTGGTTGAGGGCTCACCCGATCAGGGGGAGGGCCAGTCGAGGGGCTTCCTCCCGTCGCTTCCGGGCGGCCAGGCGGCCGTGGCCGTGCGAGCCGCTGGCCCGAAGGGCGACGACGGCCTTCGCGGCCGACGACCCCTTCGGCTGCGGCCCGTGCAGCAGCAAGGCGAAGTTCGGCCCTCTCCTCATCGCGAGGGAGTCGTCGGTGTCGATTGGCAACCCGACCTCCTCTGCCTCTGCCTCGCTGAAGACCACGCGGGCCGTGCGGAGCCCGTGCCGAGCGATCAGGTGGTCGTAGCGGCCTCCCTCCGAGGCCGTGAGCACGAGGTTCGCGGGCAGGCTGTCCAGCCGACGGACCCAGAAAAGGAGCGACTTGGTATAGGCGTAGGCGAGCATGTCGGGCCGGCGGCAGCAGACCAGGCACCAGGCGTCCGTGTACGCCTGCGAGAAGAAATCGCCGGCGACATGGAGCCGGACGATCGACTTGTAGGGGCGGCCACCGACGGCCAGGTCGAAGGCCCGTGGACGCACCGGCAGAGAGGCCAGGATCAGGGCGGCCATCGCCTCGGCCTGGTCCTGCGTCGTGGTATGCCTATCCGCGACCTTGCGGAGCAGGTTGAAGTTATGCCACCGAGACTGTCGCACACTGGGATAGCGAGCGTCCTCGCTCGCGGCATAGCACCTCAGGCGGGCATCCGGGCCGTCCTCGATTCGCCAGCCGTCCGCGGTCTCGACCGCACGGGCCAGGCACTCGTGGGCCCCTGGACACGACCAGCCGGCGGGCAAGCTGAGGTGGTCGATGATGGGGTCCAGTTTGCCGTTGCCGGCGTGGAAGCGGAGCAGGTTGTCGGGCTCTCGGACGGTGACGGCTTCGTCGTTTGGGTCGAGGTCCATCGTGCGGTGGCCTTGAGGGTGCGGTTGATCCGCACCCGGCGGTCGGCTCCGCCGTCAGCGTCAGGTCACATGCACCACGAACCCTCGCACCGCTCAGGCACGTTCCCAGCCTCCACTGCTCGCTGGACTTCCACGAGGGACAGGTTGACGCGGAACTTGTGCCCGATGGCCTGTTCGGTCTCGACGTACTCGGCCAACAGGCCGGGGTTCTCCTGGCCGGCGATGGCGAGGGCGTCGCGGGGCGAGAAAATACACAGCATGCAGCTGAGTCGGGAGACGCGGCGGTAGGCGGGGTGCGAACGGGTGCCGGCGGCCTTGATCCGATCCCACACGGCGGCCTCGTCCCAGCTGTGAAGCGGCAGCCACGTCCACACTGATCGCCGGCCGTTGCTCGCTTTCGCGTCCAGTTCCCACGCGATCCTCTTCGCCCTGGCCGGCGACTCTTCCGCCCGAAGGCCCAAGGCATTGACGATGACCGCCGGCACCTCCTTGCCGGCGGCCCGCGTCTCGGCGGCCAGGCGGGTCAGCAAGGTTCGGATGGGGCCGCGTTTGTGGTCCGACGTGCAGAAGCGGCAGGTACTCGAAGGCCACTTGCCCCGCTCGCGGACATGCTCCAGCAGGGTCTGCCGGCGACCGTCCTTCGTGCGGCGGTGGACCACCTCGAACCGCAGGCCGTAACGGGCTGCGTGCTCCTCGGCCAGCTCGCGGGTGCCGGGCCATTCAGCAACGCCGAGATCGGCGTGGACAACGACGAGGCGGCCGCGTGGGATGGCGAGGGTGTTGGCCCGCTCGACGAGGAGGTCGAGCATGGCCTGGCTGTCCTTGCCAGCACTGCTGTTGATCACGATCCAATCGGCGGCCTTGAGCGTGGAGGTGATGTCGGGATGCAGTTCGTTCATGGAGCCTCGCAGGTCGGGGACAGGGCGATCTCGTCCCCGACTGCGGTCGGCTCCGCCGCCAGCGTCAGGCGGCCGGCGGTTGCACCGCCACCGCCACGACCGGCATCAGGTCGGTCCGGTCGCGGATGAACTCGGCGACATCTTGTGCCTGCTCTTCCGTGCCGGCGACCTCGACGCGGAGGGCCTGGCCGAAGACGCCCAGCTGCTCCAGGCGTTCTGCCAGCGAGGCCAGGGCGGACTCGTCGCCCTGGACCAGCAGCACGCCGGCCATCAAGGAGACGTTGAGGTTGCCCAGCGACCGGGCCTCGCGTTCGGCGATGGCGGCGACTGCGGACTGGACGGTGCGAGCGAGAAAGTCCTCGGCGTCGGTGCGGAAGCGGATCAGGCCGTGCATCGGGAACCTCTTAACGGAGACAAAGGATTCAGGTCCCGTGGAGGGCGGCTCCGCCGCAGGCGTCCTGTGAGACGGAGTAGCTTGCCAAAGTGGCGAGAGATCGGGAGATGGGAGAGACCTCCGGGTGCATGTCCCGAAGGTACAGAGAAGGCTGAGGTCGGAGAGGCGTCAAAGTGTCAAACGGCCTGTGTGGACAGGAAAGGCGGACAACCTGCCCGCCTTTCTGCCGCGGTCCTGGAAGGAATCACATCTCTGCCCGCGGGCTACAATGAACGCTGCTGAACGAAGACGTGAATCCCAGGGAGGCCGACATGGCCCGGCCCGCGAGGAAGCCGACGAAGTCCATCGAGCAGGTGCTGGGCGAGTTCCTCGCCGAGCAGCAGCCCCGGCTCGCCGAGAGGACCTTCCGCAAGTACCAGACGGTCGTCAGCCTGCTGAAGTCCTACATGGAGGGCTACTTCCCCGGCCACGACGGCGAGTACGGGAAGGTCACGGGGGCGGGAGGGACGTACTGCGGCACCTACGGCCCCGAGGACATCGCCGGGGCCTTCTACATGTTCAACACCTACCTCATGCCCCGGAAGGTGCTGTGCGGCCAGGAGACGATGGACGCCGCCGGAACGGTCACGCGGAAGATGGCGAAGTGGCTGGTGGCGAAGGGTTACGACCCGGACGCGACCGATCACGTCGATTGAGGACGGTGCTCACACCGGCGGCGGCAGGACATGGCCCAGCTCCCGCAGGGCACGCCGGACGGCCGCCTCGTCCGCCGCCCTGAAGACCAGATGCCGCTCCCCGGCCAGTTGGCAGAGGTTGCGGAGCCGCCGGTCGCCCGCCAGCGTCCGGGCCACCACGGCGTCCTTGCAGGCGATCAACCGGGCGGCACCGAGGTCCTCCAACTGGCTCGACTTCTCCTCCAGGTCGTCGAGGAAGACCTCCACGGTCTGCGGCAGCGGCACCTGGCCCCTGGACGCCAGGAAGTCCCTCAGCTCGCCGACCGCCAGCCCCTGCTCGACCGCTGCCAGGACCCTGTCCCTGGAGAGGTGCCAGGCGGCCTCCGAACTCCGCTCGGCAAACCGTTCCAGGAAGAGCACGTCGGCCGCGGACACCTGCCTGTCGATGGCGACCACGTCGAGGTTGGGCAGCACCCTCAGCACCCGCTCCACAGCGACCGCCTGCGGCTCGTACTTCTCCGCCAGGCCCAGGCACCAGGCCCCCAGGGGGTTGATGCGGAAGAACATCAAGCCGTCGTAGCGGCTCAGGCAGGAGATGTCGTCGGTGCCCCAGCGGTCGCGGAAGTCGTTGCGGGCACTCACCGGCGGGATGTAGGCCACGTCGAGCAGGCCCAGCGTGGCGGCGTACTCGAACAGGAAGGCCAGCGTGAACCGGCCCTGCAAGCCCTCCCAGGTGAAGTCCGCGTCGTAGCCGAAACTGCCGTACTGCTGCTCGCCGATGTACAGCCGCCATGAGTCGCGGGCGACGGAGAACGGGTGCCCCGCCTTGAGCTGCCGGAACAGCTCCTCGATCCTGATCCACTTGCCGACCGGGCACTCCTTCAGCCCCTCGACGACCGCCTGCCGCCTGGTGGCGACGGCGGTCAGGCTGCCCTTCGACTGCTGCCCCTTGACCACGTCCACCCTGCTGAACTCGTCCAGCAGAGTCGTCTTCAGCCACTTCCCCCAGACCTGGCGGATGATCTCGTGGGCTGGCCTCGTGGTCGTCTTGCGTCCGGCCGGTGTCAGTTGCAGTTTCACCCCGGCCGTCCCTGCGAGGCCAGCGGCCTGGAGCAGCATCGGCCAGGCGAACGCCTTCATGGCCAGGTCCGAGGCGGGGTCGTAGGACTCCTCGCAGCGGTCGGCGTCGGCGTAGAAGTCGCCCTCGGAGAGGACGCCCGCGACCGCCTTCAGGGCCGCCTGGGAAGGCCGGCGGGTCTTCTCCCCGACCTTCACCTCGCCGGCGTCGATCAGGCGGAGGACGGCCTTCACGTCGAGCAGGGCGGCCCGTGCGGTCTCGCGGACCCGCAGTTCGACCTCCTCCTGGTCGGGCTTGCGGTGGTAGCCGCCGAGGTCCATCTGCGGCCGACGTACCCTGGCGGGAAGCTCGTCGCCGCCGGCGACCGACAGCGGCGGCGGCTGGGGCACGAAGCCCAGCAGGGTGGCCCTCAGGTCGGTGGGCAGCACCGGGTCGCGGGGGAAGAACAGCCGCAGCTCGGTCGGCTGCGTCTGGTATCGGGAGCGTCCGGGAAGGTCGAGGGCGGGCAGTCCGCCATACTTGACCTCGAATCGCGTCCTGTGCCAGACGCCCCGCGAGTCGTGGGTGGCTTCCTGGACTGCCTTGCGGGCGAGGTCGTCCAGGCCGTCGTAGAGGGCACGGACCTCCCGCGAGTCCTCCATGACGCCGGCCAGCTGGGCAACCAGCTCGGGCTTGCGGGCCTGCACGGGGCCGCGGACGAGGGCGAGCAACGCCTTCAGCTCGTCCGCGGTCAGCTGGGAAACCGTCTCGCGGGCGGTCAGTTGCTCAGGATCGTCCTGGCGTGGCACAGCTGATCTCCGTTGCGGTCGGGCAGTCTGTTCGACGAGGGCGATTATACTTCCCGGCCAGGATGGCGGCGGTCCTTGCCGGCGACCGCCCCGTCGTCGTCGGTCCTCCTCGCCGTTCAGGCCACCCGCCTCCGGGGCAGAGGCCCGTGCCGGCCGGCGGCACGTCTCCTCAGCCGGCGAAGCTCACGCCGCAGCACGTCGTGCCAGGGGGCAGGGCAGGCGGTCGTGTCCGCAATAAGTAGTTGGCATCCCCCCTCCCTGTAAGGAGCCGACCCAGCCAGCACCGCCTTGCCCAGAGCGTACTCCGTGGCCCTGTTGTCCGGGTTCCGCGGCCCGAGGAACAGCGGCGGCCGGGCCACCTCCAGGACGCCCGCAGCCACCAGGGCGGCCAGGAACCGCTCCGCCTTCTTGCAGCGGCGGGCCTTCCGGTCGCTCTCGCACAGCCACTTGACCGGTAGGTCGCCGCACAGCTCGGGCACCAGCAGGGCGGCCAGCTGCCGGCCGGGGTTGGCCTGCACGAAGCCTGCGACAAGCCCCGCCGCCCTGAGGACCACCTCGATTTCCCTGTGCAGCCAGCCGGCGTGCTCCTTGACCTTCTCCCTGGCCCCCTCGTCCAGCTCGACCTCGCAAGGCGTCCTGTCGATCTCGCCCGACCGCCGGTATCGCCCGAACGCGGTCGCGTCCAGCGGGTCCAGCCCCTGCCGCCTGAACGACGCGGCCAGGCGACGGAAGATGGCGGCCGAGCCCTCCGGGTCGGGCTGGTAGCCGTTGCCGGCCTCGATCCTCCGGGCCGTCGCCAGCTCGTCCCTGAAGACCTTCTCGGGAGCCTCCGACAGCCGCCGGCTGAACGACAGGTCGGGGCGGTAGGGCAGCTCCCGCCTGTAGAAGGCGGCGACCTCCTCGGGCGTGTGCCCGAAGGCGAGACAGAGGCGGACGTGAGGCCCGAGGACGGCGTTGAGCGAGCCGTTGGGCGGCGGCAGCTTCAGGCCCCAGAACGAGTGCTGAATCTCGATGAAGCGGCCCCGATAGTCCACCCTGGCCCGCTTCCCTGACGACGGCTTCCTCGCTTCTGCGGTAGGCGACGCTGGGACGGCGTGGACTGCCGGGATGACGACGGGCAATGATGCCGGAGTCGGTCGGTCCTCCATCGCCGCGGCTGGTAGTGGCTGACCAAGGTCCGCCCGGACCTCGTCGAGGAACCGCACAGCAGCGTCCCAGCCCGACTCGCGATAGACCTTCTCCCAATCGGCCGGGATGTCGCGTCGGGGCGTGCCCCTCCTCTGCCTTCCGTTGAGGATGGAGCCGGTGACCAGGGCCCTGCCCAGCTGCTCCTTGACGGCGGTCGCTGGCGGCACCCCCAGGCCGTCGAGGAACGCCCTGGCGGCCCTCGCCCCCTCCGACGAACGCAGCGGCTCCTAATCGGCCAGGCGGCCGGCCAGCTCGGCCCTGGCCCTCTCGGCGTAGTAGTCCTCGTCGGGAAGGTAGCCGGGGTTCGGTGGATCGCATTCCAGGCCGGCGAGGAACTCGTCCTCCAGCGTGCGGGGGTCCGGGCTGGCGGGCGGCACCTCCGTGTCCGCAATAAGTAGTTGGCCTCCCCCCTCCCTGTCAGGAGGCGGACCGGGCAAGCCGGGAAGGGCGGGAACGCGAGCAAGGGGAGCAACCGTGTCCGCAATAAGTAGTTGGCCCCCCCCTCCCTGATTGCAGGCGGCCTCGGCAGCCTGGCCCTGACCCAGTCCAGCAGGTGGTCCCTCGACATGGGCCTGCCTGGCCGGTCGATCCACCGGACCAGGCGGGCCAGTTGCTCCCGCGGCGGCAGGCCCTCCAGCGGCACGTCAAGGATGGGGCAGCGTCCAGGGAAGATGGGCAGCCTGAACGGGCGGCCGGGATCGGGGTAGACCTCCAGGGAGGCGTCGAAGAGGTTCGGGCGGCAGGCGATCAGCCTCGACTTCAGGCCATTGGCGTAGCGGAGGATGTCGGCCAGCGACAGCCCCTCGGGGCCGAAGCCCCAGAAGTGCAGGCCGGAGATGTCCTTCTCCCGGCACGCCATGAAGAAGTCGTCGCCCTCCTCGGTGAGGATGTCGTGGACGGCGGCCACCTGGGCCAGGAAGCGTCCGGGGTCGCCCGTCGGGTCGTGGAAGTCCGTGTCGAGGGCGAACCAGCGGGAATCGCCGGCGGAGGCGGGCAGGATCGCCAGTCCCTCGCGGTGGCTGAAGGCCTTCTCCAGGGTGTCGTCGGACAGGTGGGCCTGGGTCTGGGGCCAGTCCTTGTGCTCCCATTCCCGACGTGGCTTGAAGGCGTACTTATCCCGCCTCGGGTTGAGGAACGCCGTGAACGCCCGGCAGTCCTCGCGGAAGGCCAAGGTCGCCGGGCGGGGGTTGTAGGGAGTCGTCTGGTCCTCCCCGTAGACCTTCACCGCCAGGCCGTCCCAGTCCACGACGCCCGCCGGCGTCTGCTTGCAGGCGGCCCGGACCGTGCGGCCCTCCCGCCTCCACTGGGCGACCGTCCGCAGGCCGTGCGGGACGGCCAGCCAGCCGGCGTAGCGGGTGATTGTCCCTTCTCTCGCGGCCTGCCCTGCCTCGGGTATGGTCTCCACGTCTACTCCTTACCGCCCCAGCCACGGGGCTCGAACAGGGTAGATCGTCCCGAAAACAGGCCGCCGCTCAGGTCGGACCCGCCTCCGGGACGACTACTATACTGTGCCACGGCCGACTCCTTACCGGCCCTGCCCCGCCCCCCAGCCACGACAGGGGGCGGGGCAACTTTCTTTCCGCAGCCTCCTCAGGTGTACGGCAGGGCGACGAACCGATCCATCTCCGCGTCCAGCCACGACCGCATGGGTGGCCCGTCCGTCCGCTCGTCGATCATCTCCGATGCTTGACCCCGCGTGAGACCACGCACGTCCCGCACGCCCAATGCCCGCAGCATTTCCCGCTGGGCCGCGGTGGAGGCGAGGGTCCACCAGTCCCCCGGCCCGTCAGCCTTCTTCGCCTTCGGCATCGTCAGCTACCTCCCTGGGCCCTGTCCTTCTCGGCGAAGTACGCCTTCACGAGTTCAGCCATCGCCTCGTCGTAGACCCTTTTGCCGCCGACGCGGGGCGGCTCGGGCAGCTTGCCGTGCCGGTGGGCGTAGCTGATGCGGTACTCCTGGACGCCGATCTCGCGGGCCAGCTCGCCGATCACCTTGCAGCCCTTGTGTTCCATGTGACCTCCTTGTAGGCGACGTATAGTAGTCCCGACGAGGAGAAGATTCGTCGCGAGAGGCGGATTTCCTCAGCGTGGTTTTCCGGGCCGGTCGCAGTCTGCCCGGTCTTCGCGTCCTTCTGCCCCCTGGCCCTTCCTGCCGTGAATGCCGGGCCGGCGGCTCGGCGGTAGTCCCACGGAAGAGCCGGGGCCTTGAGTCCATCATCGCAGCCGGTAGAGGTCCGGCCGGGGCACAAGGGACCACCGACTCGGCGGCCGTGGAGGAGGAGGGTCGGCGTCAGCCTGGAGAGGACGGGTGGGCGGTTGCCATGTGGCATTCATCGACAGGGTGTTCGGCGAACCCGGCGGGCATGACCTGCCACGGACGGCCGGCGGCCCCGACACCCGGTCTATAATGCCCTGCTGGATGCCATCGTCGTTTCCTCGCCGAGGAGCCCCTGCCTTGCCGCAGCCGTCGACTGACGCAGTGTGGATTGACCTGCCTGCCCTGATCGACGGCCCCCTGGCCGTCGTCGGGGACCTGCACGGGGCGGCCGGGCTGCTGGAGCGGCTGCTCGCACGGCTGTGGCAGATGCCCGGCTTCGAGAACCGCTGGCTGGTCTTCGTAGGCGACTTCCTCGACCGCGGCCCGGACTCCCGCCGCTGCCTGGAAATGGTCCTCGAACTGCTGGACCGTCGCGGCAAGGTGGCCGCCTGCATGGGCAACCACGACCTGGCTGCCATCGGGGCGATGGGCCTGGTCCCGACCCCGGCGTCCTCGCACTGGCACATGCGGTACGTCGCCGACTACGACTCGTGGCCGACGTTCGCCTCCTACGGCGTCGGGGCCACCGAGGCGGAGTTCGACCGGCTGGCCGACGCCGTGCGGGACGTGAAGCCGTACTACGACCCCAACGACGACAGCTACACCGCGGGCGTGGTGCCCGCCGGCATGGAGGCGGTGCGGGACGACGTGTTCGGGCGGCTCGACGGAGTGCTCGCCGACCTCCGCGGGCGGATGCCCGACCGGCACAAGGCGTTCCTGGCCGGCCTGCCCTGGTGCGTCGAGCACCCGCAGTACCTCGTCGTCCACGCCGGGCTGACCGCGGACCCCGTCGCCGGCCAGTTGGAGGTGTTGCGTCGGCGGGACTTCTCGCTGGGCAGGCCCCCGTGGCTGCACGAGCGGCGGCTGGCGACCTCGCCCCTGCCTTCGGACTGCCCGCTCGCGGTCGTGTCGGGGCACGTCGTGGTGCCGAAGGTCGAGTTCCGCCACGGCGGCCGGCGAATCCTGGTGGACACCTTCGGGGGCCAAGGCAAGGTGCTGTCGGCGGTACTGCTGCCCGAGGGGGAGGCGGTCACGAGCGAACGGGGGTGAGGGTCATGTCCACCGCCGATCCACCCGACGACGCACCCCACGTCCGACGCGACGGGGCCGGCCGGCTGTACGCCCAGGCCGATGAGCTGCCGGACCTCCCCGCCGTACTGGCCCACGCCCACCTGCTTGCGGACCTTCATGTCACCAGCACAGCCGAGGACGCCGGGGTCGCCGGCAGGGCCCGCGGCTGGACGCTGGGGTTCACCTGCCAGGGCCACGCCTTCGCCATCCGCACGGACTACCACGCCGGGGTGACGGTGTACTCGGCGGCCGACCCCGGCTGCCCCGAGCCGCTGTTCCGCGGGGTCGTGGCCCACTTCGACGGGATGGGGCCCGCCGTGGCCACCTGGGTGCCTCCCCCGCCCCTGACCGGGCGTCGGCTGTTGCTGCTGTTCCTGGCCGCCCTGGCCGTGGCGGCCCCCCTCGTCGTGTTCCTCGTCCTGTTCCGCAAGCCGTGACGCACGGGGACGCCGCCTGTCCCTGTCGCCCTTTCCAGGGCCTGACCGCAGGGGCCTCGTTCGGTATGGCATCCAGTGGCATCCAGGGGCTGCCGAATCGGAGCCATCCTGCTCCTTCATCCGAGGTCCGCATGACCCCCGACGAGTTCCGCACCCTCGGCCACCGCCTCATCGACTGGATCGCCGACTACCGGTCTGGGCTGGCCGGCCTGCCGGTCATGGCCCGCACCGAACCGGGCGAGGTCCGGGGCCGGCTCCCGGCCTCGCCGCCCGAGGAGCCCGACGGCTTCGACGCGATCCTCCGCGACCTGGATGAGGTCGTCCTCCCCGGACTCACGCACTGGCAGCACCCCTCGTTCTTCGGCTACTTCCCGGCCAACGCCTCGCCGGCCAGCGTGCTGGGCGACCTGCTCAGCACCGGCCTGGGCGTGCTGGGGCTGTCCTGGCAGGCGTGCCCGGCCCTCACGGAGCTGGAGGAGGTGGTGGCCGACTGGGTGCGGCAGCTCGTCGGCCTCTCCGACGCCTGGGCCGGCGTCATCCAGGACACGGCCTCGACCAGCACGCTCGTAGCCCTGCTGTGTGCCCGCGAGCGGGCGACTGGCTACTCCCTGGCCCGCGGCGGCTTGCAGGCGGAGAGCCAGCCGCTGACCGTCTACAGCTCGGACCAGGCCCACAGCTCGGTGATGAAGGCCGCCCTGCTGGCCGGCTTCGGCCGGGACAACGTGCGGGCGGTGGCCCACGACGCGGAATATGCCATGTGCCCGCAGGCCCTGGAGGAGGCCGTCCGGCGGGACATCGCTGCCGGGAGGAAGCCGTGTGCCGTGGTGGCGACGACGGGCACGACGGCCACCACTGCCCTCGACCCGGTCGGGGCCATCGCCCGCGTGGCCGCTGAACACGGCCTGTGGCTGCACGTCGATGCGGCGATGGCCGGGTCGGCGATGATTCTGCCCGAGTGCCGCTGGATGTGGGAAGGGGTCGAGCAGGCCGACTCGCTGGTGCTCAACGCCCACAAGTGGCTGGGTGCCGCTTTCGACTGCTCGCTCTACTACGTCCGCGACCCCGAGCACCTCGTGCGGGTGATGTCCACCAACCCCAGCTACCTCCAATCTGCGGCCGACGGCCGGGTGAGGAACTACCGCGACTGGGGCATCCCGCTGGGCCGCCGCTTCCGTGCGTTGAAGCTGTGGCTCCTGCTGCGGGCCGAGGGCGTCGAGGCCCTGCGGGCACGGCTGCGACGCGACATCGCCAACGCCGCGTGGCTGGCGGGGCAGGTGCGTGGCACGCCGGGCTGGAAGGTGCTGGCCCCTGTGCCGCTTCAGACGGTCTGCGTCCGCCACGAGCCGCCGGGGGTGGATGGCGAGGCCCTGGACCGGCACACGCTGGCCTGGGTCGAGCGGGTCAACCGCTCGGGGAAGGCGTACCTGACGCCGGCGACGCTCGACGGCCGGTGGATGGTGCGGGTGTCGGTCGGGGCGGAGCCGACGGAGCGGGGGCACGTCGAGGCGTTGTGGGAACTGATGCGTCAGGAGGCCGAACGCAGCCCGGACGGCGGCTGAATGCCATGCCGGTGTCACGGCCTCTGGCACCGCGGCCCCTTTCCGCCTACAACTGAGGCTGGCACCAGGGAGCCAGCCTCGATGAAGACCATCGCCAAGAAGAAGTACCAGCCTGTCCTGCAACTGCCCCCGCTATCGGCCGAGGAGCTGGCCGGCCTGCGGGCCAGCATCCGCCAGCACGGCATCCTCGTCCCCATCATGCTGACGGAGGACGGCCGGATCATCGACGGCAACAACAGGAAGCAGATCGCCGACGAGCTGGGCATCGGCTGCCCCGAAGTCGTCCAGCCCGGCCTCGACGAGGAGGAGATACGGGCGTTGGCCCGGTCCCTGAACATCGCCCGCCGCCAGCTCGGCCGCGAGCAGCGGCGGCAGCTCGTCGCGGACCAACTGCGGGAGACGCCGGGATGGTCGAACCGCCGGGTGGCGAAGGCTCTCGGCGTCGATCACCACACGGTGGCCTCGGTGCGGCTCGACCTGGAGCCAACTGGGGAGATTCCCCAGTTGGGCTACACGACGGGCCTCGACGGCAAGGACCGGCCGGCGACCCGTGCCGTCCCCATCGTCCACCGCAGCCCGGTCGAACGCCAGGCCCGGATCGAGGCCACTCAGTTGATCCACGGCGACTGCCGCGAGGTGCTGCCGACGCTGCCTGCCGCCAGCGTCGATCTGATCGTGTGCGACCCGCCGTACCCCGAGGTTGACAGAGAATACGGACGAATGAGCGAGGCCGCCTGGATGGACCTGATGCGTGCGGTCGTCCGCGGGTGCCGGCTGGTCCTCAGGCCGCAGGGCTCGATGGTGGTGCTGCTCCAGCCTGGTTACGAGCGGATCGGGCGGATGCGGACCTGGCACCTTGAGTTCGCCCTCTGGGCGGCGAAGGAGTGGAGCTTGGTGCAGGACCTGTACTGGCACGTCCCAGACGCCTTCCCCTCGGCGGGCACCGACCGCAAGGCCGGGCTGTTGAAGGCCAGCGTCAAGTGGCTGGTCTGGCTCGGGCCTGCCGACTGCTACCGCGACCGGGACGCCGTGCTGAGGCCGCCTTCAGAGCCGGTCACGACGCGGCAGCGGCCCGACGACCCACGGGACAGCCCCAGCGGACGCACGCGGCGGATGGGCCGGATGCACCGCACGGCCCTGGAGCGGGGCGGGACGGTGCCGCCGAACTGCCTGATCCTGCCGAAAGGGGGTGGCTCACCCGGCAGTGAGGACCACCCGGCGGTGACGCCAATGGCCCAGTGCGAGTGGCTGTGCAAGTACCTGCTGCCCGAGAAGTCGGTACTTCTCGATCCCTTCTGCGGGTCTGGAAGCACACTTCTTGCCGCCCTGGATGCCGGGGCCAGCAGGGTGATCGGTATCGACCGCGAGAAGAAGTACCTGGAGATCGCACGGCGGCGAGTCGAGGCCGGTTAGCCGGCCAACGCTCGCACCTCGCCGTGCAGGCATCGCGGCGGCCTCGCCCACGAGGCGGATGCCGTGGCCCTGGACCTGGGACGGCGGCCTGGGGACTCAACGGCCGGACGGCTCAACCACGACCAGGAACTCGCGGCCCGGGCACCCGGGCAGTCCCACCGTCGCCAGGTGCCCGTCGACGTGATCCACCGCCTCTAGCCGATTGTGCGGGTCGTTGACGGGCATCTGCTCGGCCCCGTGTTCCGGGTGGGTCGGGTCCGGCACGTCGTGAACCTCGATGAAGTAGACGTAGTGACGCACGCCCAGCAGTTGAAGGATACCCATGAAACAGGCCTCCTCGGGCCCCAGGTCTCGCACGTCGGACAGCAGGGCCGGCGGGAAGGGACCGTTCAAGACCATCCTGTCCGGCGGGGCCGTGTAGCTTGTGGACATGTGAGATGTACCTCCTTGCCTGGATCGGGAATCCCTCGGGCGGACCTTCGCGGCGGCCCTCAAGAAGAATCGTCAGTAACCCCGCTGGGCATAAACCGGCCGCGAGGAGGCCGGGCGGCCGCCATCCGATCCACGCCAGGGTGATTCGGCGGGGGCGACGCCCCGGGCGTGAGGTCTTCGGCAGGCAGAACTGGTCACCACTCCCTGCCCGGCCGGTGACGCCTCAGGATGGCCCGGAACACGGCGGCCTGGGCGTCGGGAAGGCTGTCGAGGTACTCCAGGCACGGCCCCTCGCAGAAGAGGAGATGGTCGAAGACGGCCTGGTCCTCGTCGTCGGACAGCCGCCCGTCGCTGAACGCCCTCAAGGTGCCCTCGTCGATGTGCTGGTCACTCACCGGCTACCTCCTCCATGCCCTCCATGCTGCCCCTTCTCGCCAGGGCCCTCACCCGCATCCCCGCCTACCGCACGCCTCTGCACTGGACGCAGCCGTGTCGTGCCCGTACCTCGACCTCGACTCCGTGCGGCCTGAGGTGCTCCAGGATCGCGTCGGCGATGTCGCCGGCCAGCCGCTCCTGGAGGACCAGCCGCCGGGCCAGGGCGTCCACCAGCCGGGCCAGCTTGCTCAGGCCGACCACGCGGCCGCGGGGCCGGTAGCGGATCGTCACGACGCCGGAATAGGGAAGCAGGTGGTGGGGACAGAGGCCCGTGAACCTGATCCCCGTGGCCTCGACGATGTTGCAGCCGTCGCAGGGGAACTCGGCCAACAGGATGTCCATGATGTCGGCGTGCCGGCCAGAGGTCATCTCGGCCAGGGCGGCGAGGTAACGCCGCGGCGTGTCGAGGAGGTCCGGCTCGTCGGGGTCGCTGCCGGCGTGGCGGATCGGTGCCCGAACCGCTTCGTGCAGGTCCACGAGTCCTCCTGTCACGGGATGCCGAGCAGCGGGTGAATCTGCACGGAGAGCCGCCACGGCGGGTTCTCCTTGCACAGCCGGACGCACCAGTCCAGGGTGCGGCGGTCAAGAACACCGCCGTGGAAGGCCGGGGAGATCAGGTAGTGGTCGGCCTGCACGACGGTCCTGGGAACCCCCTGGCCGTGGCCGCGGACGTATTTCACCTCGTGTGCCGTCCGCTGCCTGATCGCGTGCTCGGCCACCTTCGGCGAGACGCAGACCCAGTCCAGGTCAAGGCCCGACAGGTCCACCGTCCCGTTCGTCTCGACGGCCAGCTTGTAGCCCTCCGCTCGGAGCCTGCCGACAAGGGCCGCGTCCAGCTGCAAGCCCGGCTCGCCCCCGGTCAGCACGACCCAGTCGCACGACCCGCCCGCCTCGCGGACGGCGGCCATGATCTCGTCCGCGGTCATGGGTCGATAGCTCTCGAACTCGGTGTCGCAGACGGGCTGGTACGCCTGGTCGATCATCCGCCCGTCGCAGCGGAGGTTACACCTTGCCAGCCGGAGGAAGACGTTCGGGGTGCCGGCCCGCACGCCCTCGCCGGCGAGGCTGTAGAACACGTCATTCACGAGGTAGGTGGCGGCTCCTTCGCCCCCGGCCGGGTGCGAGGTAGAGGTGGCCGGGGTTGACGCACCTCTTGTTCCCGCAGGACTGTCGCACAGCATGCCGAGCTGGATATGGCCCGAAGTGGAGCCGGTAAGAGAATCGGTGGGCATAGTCTGATGTCTTCCTTCCCATCCGTAGCTGCGGGTAGCCTTGGCTGTTGCAGCAGCCGGTCCACAGCCAGCAGCCGTCGTCCAGCTTCTTCACCTTGGACCAGAACCGCCGGGCGGCCGTCGCGGCCGGGTCCGGCCTGGTCGTCCTGGCCTGGTATGGACCCTGCCCGCCATCCAGCATGTTCTTGTTCTGGCCGGGCCAGAGCCGCCGCACCAGGGCGATCCAGGACCGCTCGACCGGCCCCCAGTCCTCACCCGGCTCGACGCGGCCCAGCGTGCGGATGGCCGGCCTGACGCCCTCGGCGAGCAGTTGCCTGATCCAGTTGTTCTTCGGCGTGTTCTTCCGCAACGCCGCCGGCCGCAGGTGGGCCTTGTACCGCTCCTCGGGGTCGTTGGCCTTGCCGACGTAATGGATCGCGGCGGTGCGGGGGTCCGTAAGGCCGTAGATGAACGCGGGCTTCATGCGATAACGGAGCGTCCGTGTCCCATATCGCACCATCATGACAGCCTCGCCCGCTCCTCTGTCACGTCGCTCCGTCCGGCAGCGAGTTCGGCCTCCGCCTCGCTGATCCACCGCAACGCCGCCGGGATTCGCGTGTCGGGCCAGCGGCTGAACGAGGACCCGTCCACCGAGTCCACGCAGCCCCAGCGTGTCAGGTGGGTGAGCCGGCGTTTCGAGTTCACGCGACCCACATGAATGGGCTTACCCCGGGCCTTTGCCTCCACGCACAGCCGCCGGGCCTCGTCGGAGAGCTTCCACTCCGTGCTCCCGCCGACGAACACCGCGTCGAGGCGGTCCCACGGCACGGGGAGGTTTTCCTGCCCGTCCTGGACCACGAGGGCGACGGGCAGCCCGCGGGGGGCAATCCGGGGTTGCCAGACCTCGAAGAGGTCCAGGGTCGCGGCCGCGTCCCCGACCACGTCGGGGGCGGCGACCCACATCAGGCCCGGCACGCCGGCAATGCGGTCGAGCATGTTCGCGAAGCGGGCCTCGTTGAACCCGCTGTAGCAGGCGTTGTCCGCCGCCCAGGGGAGCCCCAGACCCCTGATCGCCCCGACGCTGTTCGCCGCTCTGGGCGTCAACAAGCACCCGACGCGGCCCGAGCCTGCGTACCTGCTCAGCGTCCTCGTGGCACCGCTGACCAGCAGCCGCAGAAGCCCTCCTCACGGCCCGCTCTCCGGCGGGCTGGAGGTATGGAGCTGTCGCGAGTCCGGTTCTGCGTGGGATGGTGCGGAAAATCGGGTGCGAGACGAGGTGGCGGAATGGTCTGGTCGCCGGCAGCTTACCTACTGCATGGACGCCGTGCCGCTGCACCTCAAGGAAGCCAATGATTTCGTCCGCCGGTTCCACCGGCACTGCGAGCCCACCGCGGGAGGCAAGTTCGCGATGGGCTGCCAGAAGGATGGCAAACTCGTCGGCGTGGTCGTCGCGGGACGACCCATCTGCCGCCGGCACGACGACGGCCGGACCCTGGAGGTCCTCCGCGTCTGCACCGACGGCACGCCCAACGCCTGCTCGTTCCTCTACGCGAGGGCTGCCCGCATCGCCCGCCTGCTCGGCTACACGCGAATCCTGACATACACCCTGGAGAAAGAGAGCGGGGCGTCGCTGAAGGCGGTCGGTGCCAGGATCACCGGGCGGGTCGAGCCGCAGGAGTGGTCGGTGCCGTCGCGGCCCCGAAGGAGTCAGGAGGTCTACAAGGCCGCGAAGCTGCGGTGGGAGCTGTAACAAGCGACGATTCCCGCCCCCTTGACCAGTCGTTGACCCGGGCCGTAGGATTTCGTGGAAGCTCATCCCGAGAGCCGGCGGAACCGTCCAGGCGGTGCCGGCCCCCAACCTGCGGGCAGAAGCCTGCCGCCCGCGAAGGTGGGAAGACCTGGGCCGGCCGCACGGCCGGCGATGGGCGATGCGGAGGCGGACCCCGCCCTGTCGTCGCTCGCCGAGGCGATGGCAGGCCCATCCACGAGGTCTGTCACATGGACAATCATCCGCTCGAAGCCGACTTGGTCGAGCGTCCGCTCGCCGTCACCGTCGAGGGCCGGACGGTGACCGGTGTCGCCAGGGCGAACTGGGGAGCCGTCGAGGTGACGATCACGTCCCCCATCGCCGGCCTGTCCAGTTCCTGGGACGGCCGCTGCTGGTGCTTCGCGATGGCCTGCCACCACCGGCCCGAGTACCGCTACGCCCTCGGCGGCGAGTTCACTGCCAGGGGCGTGCAGGCTGCCGAGAGGATGCTGGCCGGCATGTACCTCGACTGGCTCGCGGTCTGCCGCCACGGGGCCGAGGTGGACGCGGCCTGCCGCCGCACGAGGCAGGAGATCGCCGTCCTGGAGCGGGCCTTCGCCGGAGGTTCAAGGCCGAGGAGCTGACACAGAAGCAGTACCAGGCGAGGCTGAAGGGCATCGGCAAGGCCCTGGACCAGATCGGCCACGAGCGGCTGGAGGCGGTGCGGGCGGTCCAGGCCCGTTTCACCTCATGGATGGAGGACCGCTGCGGGCGGAAGGTGTCCCTCGACGAGGCCGAGAGGCTGCTTGCGGAAGTCGCGGTGGTCGTGGAGGCCGGACGCCCGTGAACCGGGCCAGGGCGGGGCTGAACCGGCCCGTTCAGCGGCCAGGCCACGACGCCTGGCGGGCGTCGTCCCGAATCTTCAATGGCACCAGCCGGCCCGCGTCGGTGTCGTAAGTCGCACACCAACCGTCGCAGACTGCCGCCACGACCACCAGATGTCGCCTCTCCGCATCCAGGGCAACGGCCTCGCCGCCGTCCCAGGCCAGCGGTCCCTCCGGCGTCGCGGCCAGCCAGCGGTGGAAGTGGCCGGCGAAAGTGACGCGGCAGGCGGACGCCGCAAAACTGGCCCGCCGCCCATCGCCGGTGATCGGTGTCGCCCCGGTGTAGTAGATGGCTGGGTCGGCCGGGTCCCAGCAGGGCAACCCGTGGCTGAACAGGCAGCCGGCCAGCTCCAGGCGGGGCCTGAGCGTCCGCATGTAGTCCAGCACGCGGCCGGCATAGCGGGCACGGACAGCCTCCTCGGGCTCGTGGCACAGGCCCAGGTCGTGGTTGCCCCAGACGCCGACCGCCCCGGCCTCCGCCAGCAGGGCGACCGTATTGCTGATCCGCCGCCCCGTCTCGAAGAGGTCGCCGAGCACGACGACCCGGTCCACCGCCTCGCGACGCAGCAGGGCCAGGGCCACGGCCAGGCCCTCCACGTCCTCGTGGATGTCGGCCAGGATGCCCAGCTTCATCGTCGTTTTCCTCCGGGGATGCCGGAACGAGCCAGTCGGCGGCCGTGCTTGTGCCAAGGCTGCCGCGGCTATTCTACGGCCCGGCCGTCGCCGGACGGCGTTCCCGAAATCCGCCGCGATGGGTACGATGACGCACGGCCCGTCGCCAACCAGGGAGGCAGAATGAAGCCAGGTGAAATGTGGGTCGAGCAGTGCGAGGCCGCCAGACGGATCGAGTACGACTTCGGGACGCGGAAGGCCCTGGACTACCTCGTCGGCGAGAAGTTCCTCAACTACCTCCAGGCCGCGGAGACCCACCCCGAGTTACTGGCGGAGGTCCCCGTCTTCGCGGCGGAGGTCAGGGCCATCTTCGAGACCTGGCAGCTCGCGGAATACCTGGAGACAGCCCGCCAGGGCGAGCCGTTCGATCCCTCCCTCTACGACGACGAGGACGACCCGGAGGTGGTGGAGGACGAGCGGCAGGCCGACATCCGCCGCTGTGCCAGCGACCTGCTGCTCGTCGAGCGGGCCAGGGAGTGGCTGCTGGGGGACGGCGGGGGGTAGGAGTCCTCGCACGACAACGGCGTCGTGACCGGGCAGCCTCCAACGCCCTTGCCAACGCTCACGCGGTCGGGACGTTCGGGATCCTGGCGACCCGCACGTTCCTGACGGTCGGCGTCCTGGCGATCCTGACCTTCCGCGGCTTCAGCGTCCGGGTCCGACGGCGAGACCACGGCGTGGTGTTGATGCGGGGCTTGCCAGGAGTCGGGGGCTTGTCGGGCAGGAGCAGGCCCTCGCGGAGCAGGACGTAATCGCGAAAGCTCATCATGCGGTATCTACGCCGGACGGAGAAGTCGCTCGCCAGCCTGGCCCGTGTCCGGCACCCAAATCCGGACCGTGAACCGGGCTACCTGTTACCGCCGCAGGCGGCGTCGCAGTTGCTTGACGACGTGGTACGCCGCGGGGCATGAGAGCGTGTTGGCGGTGTGCTGGTACACCCTGCGGGTGAAGCCATCCTTATCGGTGTGCGGGAACTCCCGGCACGCCTGGGGCCTCACCTTGTAGATGGTGCAGCGGTCGTCCTGTCCGAGGAACGGGCACGGGGTGACCCTGGTTCGATGACCGCCCTCTTCCGGGTCAATCTCCAGGTGGGCCGCGATGAGCCCCTGCGGCGACGTGCCCAGATGGGTGGCGATCCTGTCGATGTCCTCCTTGGTGAAGTTCGGCTGGATCGTCTTGCAGCAGTTCGCACAGCGGGTGCAGTCGATGCTGGCGAACACCTCCTCGTGCAGCTCCCCGGCGAGGGAGTCGATGCGGTCCGGGTCCGAAACCAGCTTGAGGCTCCGCAGGAAGCGGAAGTTCCTCTCTTCATCTCTGGCCGCATTCTCCCGCCACCGCTTCAGCATCGCGTCGTGATCGTCAGGCATGTCTCTCCCCCCGCTCGTGTGGTTCACGGGCCGACAGCTCATCCGCGTCGATCCCGTAGAGTTCGGCCACGAGCCGCTCGACCTCGTCCAGCAACCGCGGCCGGTCCGCCTGCCCCACGGCGAGAAGTCCGTGTACCGCTTCGGCGACCTGCTGCCGGGCGTCCCGGCTCGAACCGGAAACCACCAGCGGGAAACGTCGCAGGGTGGACCGTCGCAGGACGTGCCGCCCGTGGCCCATCGTCGGCATGGTCTGCTGCACGAAGAACCAGAACACCCAGCTGTTCAGCACTCCGAGCAGGTAGAAGGGATCGACCTGCCACTGGTCGGTCGCCAGCAGGAGCGTGCCGGCGTGTCCGAGGTACAGCCCTTCTTGGTCCATCGTGAAGTCACCGCCCGAGCAGATGAGCTTCAGCAACACCCGCGGTCCTGCCTCCAGCGTCAGGCACGACGCCGAGCGGAGGGCGTACCAGGATGCTCCCGGCACAACTCCCCGGCGGCGGGCCAGGGCCTCGCGGTGGCCCAGCAGATAGCGATATGCCTTGGGGTAGCAGGTGCGAAGTTCCTCCTCCGGGAGCAGCCGCCCGGCGGCGTCGTAGGGAGTCAGGCATACCGTCTTGGGGGCCAGGGGGCCGTACCCGCGGATGTCTCGGTTGCGAACGATCGGCCGTAGCAGGGCCGATTCAAGCAGCAGGTGTCGGCCCCGGCCGCGGCCCTGGACCAGCGTCTCGCCGTCCGGCGTCGAGCCGACGCGGCGGAACAGGAAGACAGGATCGGCCCCAGTGACGATCCCCTGGCAGATCGACACGGGCAGCCGGCCCAGCGGTGTCCCGGCCTTCCTGATCCGGTCCAGCAGCGAACACTCCCCGACCGAGCCGAACGACCAGTCGCCGGTCCGGCAGGCCGACGCGGGCAACTCGCGGAAGGTGACGCTGGGATGATCGACACCGGCCCACAGGGCGGCCAACTTGTCCCGCAGGCCGCCGGCCCCCCTGACCCAGGCGTGCCGGCAGGCCACCTCCCGCCGGCCCTTCTCCAGCAGCACCAGGACGATCTGCGTGACGGCATCCGGGTAGACCTTGCTGTCCTCGAACTCCGTCAACTCGTGGATGGCACAGCTGCCCCCGAGAAGGGAACGCAAAGGCCGACCCGAGGAGGTGCGGAGGAAGGTGCTGGACACGCTCCAGCCCAGCCAGCCCCCGTCGGCCAGCCGGCGGACGGCCTCCTCGAAGAAGGGCATGAACAGGTCGAGCTGGCCCGAGCGGGCCGTCCGGTACTCGGCCCGGTATCGCTCCACGCGGCCGGCGTCGCTCCGCAGCAGCTCGTGGATGCGGACGAACGGCGGGCCGCCCAGGATGGCGTGGAACGGCCTGGCCAGTTCGCCGGACGCGGCAACTCCCACGTCGAGGAAGTCCCGACAGCCGACGTTTCGCGAGAGATCGGGGACACGCAGGCCCCCTTCGGCCTCCTCGCCGGACGCGAGCAGGGCGTCCCAGGCGGCCAGCAGCAGGGCACGCCGCGTCCACCCGACCGCCTGCGGGTCGATGTCGATACCGAACAGCGAGGCCCCGAGCAGGTCCAGGGTCTCCTGGGGCGAGGGGTGGACCTGCCGTTGCAGCATGCGACGCAAGGCGGCCAACAGGAACGTCCCTCCCCCACAGGATGGGTCGAGGATTCGCAACGGCGTCGGGGCGTCGTCCTGCGATGCGGCGAGCCGGTCGAGGACTCGGGCGGTCAGGTAGTCGGCCAGGGACACCGGCGTGAAGTGGACACCGCGGGCACGCCGCTCTCCCGCCTCGCCGGCATCCCGCTCGGCCAGGCAGAGCTGGTGGAACTCCCCGAACGCGGTCGGCGGAAGCGGGACGACGCGACCGCCCCGATCTCGCCATGCCAGGTCAGCGGCCAGTGCGGTACGCCAGACGCTCAGCGGCAGCGGGTCGCCGTCGCCGAAGTCAAGCGGGTCGAACACGGCCCGGAGCACGGGGGAAGCGGTCCCTTGCCGGAGGGCCTGGCAGAAGCCGTGTGGGGTCATGCCAGCCGGGCCGACCTCCGGGGACGGCAAAGCCGCGGGCCGCCGGTCGCGGACGAAGCAGTGAAGCAGCGTCAACCCCAACGTCTGGTCAATGGCCGCGGCGGCAGACCCAGGGGAGCCGCCCTGACGTTGCCAGGCGAGCAGCAGGTGGTGGCGGCAGGCCCGGACGCGGTCGAGCCAGCGTTCGCGGGCCGGGCCTTCGAGCAGATCGGGAGGGCCGACGAGGACGGGCAGATCGGCTGCGGGAGACATGGACAGGTTCCCTGACAATGCGAGGACGGCCCGCGGCGAGACGCCGCAGGCGAGGGAGGTCGCGGCGTCGGGGAGGCTACAGGATGCAGTTACACCGCCCGACGTTGCTGTCGCCCAGGCCCAGCTCGCGGGCCAGGGCCGGGTCCTCCATGCACAACGCACAGGTCAGCTCCGGCCGGAGGCGGCGGATCGTGCCCAGCAGGTGCCCGTAGATGGCGGCCCGCATCGCGACGGGGTAGCGGGTGCGTCCATCGCCGGGCGGGTTGTCCAGCACCGACAGCGAGCGGGAGATCAGGTTGTCCTTGCCGAGCTTCGCCTCCATGATCTGCAACGCCGGCCCGTAGCTGCATATGCCGCCCAGCGTGAGCCGGTCCAGCTTCACCTGCGTCAGCAGGCCCTCCAGCAGCTCGTCGTAGTGCCGCTGCCAGTCGGGGATCGGGATGATCGGCATGAGCATGACGCGGATCGGGTAGCCGGCCTCGGCACACTTCCGCATGGCCGCGAGGCGGTCCTCGACGGGCGGCGTGATCAGTTCGTAGTCCTTTCGCACCGCCGGCGGGTTCAGGCTCCAGCACAGCACCGTGCGTCCGCGATGGTCGAGGTCGAGGATGTTGGCGAAGTCGGCACACTTGGACAGCACCCGCAGCCGGGCGTAGGGGTGAGCGGCGAAGAAGGGGATCATCGTCCGCGAGTAGCCGGTGAGCGGGTCGAGGGCCATGCCGTCCTGGAGCTTGCCCAGGTAGAACGCCTCCTCGCGGCCCAGGCGGCGGGCGACGCGGTCGATCTCGGCGAGGATTTCATCGAGGTTGACGTAGACCTTGATCGAGGGGGAGAAGCGGACGCCCTGGGTTCCGGAGAGGTAGCAGAAGGAGCAGCCGTAGGGGCAGAAGCCGTAGGGGGAGAAGTGCCAGAAGTTGGGGCAGGTGTTGCCCTCCTCGTCGCTCTGGCCCACGGCGGACTTGTGTTCGCCGAGGACGAGCACGCGGTGGCCCTTGTAGTGCAGGTCGAGGGGGTCGTCGGCCTGGATGTTGACCTTGTTGTGCGGGACGGTGGGCTGCTCGATCACCTCCGCCTTCGGGTAGACGGCGAGGATGGAGTCGGCGAGCCGGCGGCGGGCGGCCGTGGTGACGCTGCCCTTGGCCAGGACGATCTTGCGGGGCTGGAACAGCGGGGCGGGGCGGGGTCGGTAGTCGTTGCCCGCCTCATCGAACAGGGACCGCTGCTGGGTTGCCACCGTGGTCATGACTGCTTCCTGGATGATTGCCTCCCATCTAGAAGTATACTGAACAGACGATCAGAAAGCAAGGGATTTGGCGGATGCTGCGGCCCAAGCCGTTTGAGAGCCGCATCGTCGAGGACAAGCGGCAGGCCAACACCTGCTGCTGTGCCCCGGACGTGTTGCCGATCGGGCGGGTGAAGCAGTGGTTGCCAGGGGACGGCGACGCGGAAGCCGGGACGAACAACAGCGGCGTGACGGGCCAGCGTCTGCGTGCGTCGGCGGTCCTGGCGGGTGGCGTCGTGTTGACCTGGCTCCCCAGGACCACGACCTGCCACAGGAATGATGGCCAGGGCCGTGCCGTTCCACGCCCCTGTCACCCCGCGTCCGCAAGGCGGAGGAGTTCCTCGGCAGGCCAGCGGCCCATCTCGGCCAGCTCCATGCCCTCCCCCTGCCGCCCGCGTCGCACGAACCTGACCTCGTTCAGCACGGCGTCGCCGCCGACCGGGGGCGTCAGAAGGTCGCCCAGTTCGCGGCCAATGGCCACCGCCACTTCCAGCGGCGTCCCGGCGGGCTGCGGGCAAGGACAGAGTTTCTGCCCGCCGATGTGCAGCTCCATCATGCCTTGAATCCTACACGAAGTCAGCGATTGCTTCCGTGCATCACGCCTCATCCGCCTCGGCCAGCATCCGGTCGGCCGCGTCGCACCCGCGGCAGATCGCCACATCGACCGTGGCCGATCCGTCCTCGGACACCTCGCGGACGGTCCCCATCGACAGGCCGGAGCCGCCGCACTGGGGGCAGCCGCCGTTGGTCCCCGCCGCCCTCACTCCGGCCCGGATTCTCTCGATCAACAGGAGCGACTCTTCCCTCTTCGTGTACTTTCTCATGGCCTCCTCCGAAACGATGATCCTGTCCGTCCCTGCCCCTTCCTGAAGTCCGTGGCCAGGCACCTTCAGATGAGCGTGCCGCCTGCCTGGACTTGAGCCTTCTCGCGGCCCTTCGTTTCTGCCAGGAGAATCTCGTACTCCCAGAACGATCCGCTGTGTCGCAGAACCCACAGGGTCTCCTCGGCCTCGGCGACCATCTCCTCGATGTGCTGGATGGCCGCGGCACGGGCCATGTGCCATCGCGGCCACTCGCCGTCGGGGCGGTGATGATGGTGCGAGGGCCGTCGAGGCGGACGTGGTATTTCGGGAACATGGTCGCCTCCCTCTTGTTCGTGGACGGCCCGCAGGCCGTGGGCGTCGGCGTGCGGGCCGCCCCGATGGTTGTCATCCCGCTGCCGCCCGGCGGCCCAGACGCCCTGCCACGGCCTCCACGGCGTCCCGGAGGGCATCGACTGCGGCCCAGATCGCCGCATCCTCGGCGTCCGTCACCAGCTCGCCCAGGCACGGGATGTCCCCGTTCAACCGCTCGACGACCTCGAACAGATCGTCGATCTCGGGGTGCCGCTCCCGTGCCAGGGCCTCCTCTGACTCGATCTCCCCCAGCTCGCGGGCCGACCGTTCCTCATACGTCTCGCTCATCTCATCTCCTCCGTGAAGGGGATCAGGAATCCGGGCGGCCTCGTCCTGCCGCCCCTCTCGATCAGGCGGCGTATTCTGCCAGGACCGGGCTTCGAGTCCAGGCAGGAATCGCGGAGCCGTTCACGCCGAAAATGCCGGGCCGCCTGACCGCCGGCAGGGCGATTGTTCTCGGCGTGAATGCCCTTCCTCGCCGCAGGCCCTGGTCGCCCCTCGTGACCAGCATCGCTGCCGGGCGAGGCGATCTCGGTCATCAGGGGTCACAAGGGGCAGGAGGCGGCCAGGGCCTGCCAGGATAGGAGGCCAGTCCTGGGGCTGGTCCGGAGGGCACAGGGCGACTCCAGGGCCTGGGGCTGTCGAGCCGAACCACCCCGTACCGACGGGGGGCGGACTTCGTCCCTACTCCCCCCGCTGTACGAGGTGACGCAAGTCCTTTCGCCGCAAGGAAGTCTCCTGCCACCGTCTCCCCGTTTCGGCCCGAAAACAACGAGACGGTGGCAGCCTCACCGCAGCCGGTTCGCCGCCATCCTCCGATGCACGGCGTCGATCCCCTCCGACGCGAACCGCTCGAACCAGGACACCTCCCGGCCGCGATGCACCTTCCTGCGGTTCCGACGCCGGAGGTAGTCGGCCGCGTCGGCGAGCGGGAAGTGGTTGTTGTTGTACCGTGCCGCCCGGACCTCCTCGTGGTCGTCGCCCGGCCGCAGGCCCTTGAGCCGCTCGTAGCCTGCCGACTGCTGCACGAGCCGCCACTTCGCGATCCGCATGATCGACCTGTGCGTGTACGACAGGTCCTGCGGGAAGCCGTCCTCGCCGACGACGATGCCATCCAGCAGTTGGAAGGTAGGATGCTGCCGCAGTCGGCCCCTGGCTCTGTCCTTGCCGCGGACGGCGTAGACCATGCCCTTCCCGGTCTGGAGGGCGTAGTCGCCCTTCGACCAGTAGGCCCCGCGGCTGAAGCAGTTGTCGGCCTTGTGGGCGATGGCGAACGGGAACTCCAACCCGTAGGGCTCCCAGAACGACCTGACGTGGTCCAAGGCCATCCGGTCCAGCTCGTCGGCAGGCGGCAGGTCGTCCCACAGGCCGGCCCAGTCCAGTCCTCTAACTGGTGCGACCCACCGGCCCCTCCGACGATCCGGCCACTCCCACATCCGCGACAGCACGTTCAGTCCCGGCCTCTTGCCCTCGAAGATGGGGACCGCACCTGGCGTGTACGTCCCGCCGTCGGTGATCGACTGCCGCAGGCACAAGGCCTTGGCGAGCATCCATACGCCGACCCGGACCCTGGCCGTGATGTTGTTGGCCACGACGGTGTTGCCGACGGGGAAGAACCGCGAGCTGAGCACGCCGTAGGTCGTGTTGACGGAGAGCTTCAGAAGCTGTTCCATTCCCGCCGCCCGTGCCCTATCCTCCTCGTCCGCAGTGGCTTCCCTCGCCACCGACTTGTACTCCTTCCGCCGGTCCGCCAGCCGTCCCACGAAGCCCTCCAGCGGGACCCCGACCCATGCCCTGGTGCGGTCGTCCTTCGCCATGCCGGTCCGGGCGTCGGCGGAGTAACTTCCCCCGTCGGCCAGGATGGCGTCGCACCAGTCCTCCAGCGTCTCGACCCGATCACCCGTCCGGTAGGCGGCCGCAGCCACCACCCGCAGGTTCCGCAACCCGGACCACTCGGTGTTCGTGGCTACCTTGCGGAGGGCCTCCAGCACGTCGTGGGTGACCACGCCGTTCCTGACCTCCCGACGCAGCAGGACGAAGTCGCCCGGCGTGTCGCCGTCGCCCTCGTCGGCCTCCCACGGCAGGGCGGCACGGCGGATATCGCCGGTCCTGACCAGGCGGGAGTGGACGAGGTCCTGCTCGAAGCCCAGCGGCCCGTCCACGACCGCCATCCACAGGCCCGACAGAAGGTCGCTCTGGTGGCGGTCCAGCCACTCGCCGAGCGTCGGCCCCTGCTCGTTGGGCGTCCAGCCCCATGCGGTCGGGAGGCCGACCGGGTAGGTCAGCGACCGCAACGCCTCGCCATAGCACCCGCTGATGTCCACGTCGAGGCCGTGGTCCATCGAGTACGAGAACGGCATCTCGTTGACGCAGCGGCCGCCGTGGACCAGAGCCAGGAACGAGGTCGTCTCGGTCGCGGGACGTGACGCCCACCACCCGACCGAGCTGGCGTCCAGGGCCGTGTGCAGGAACCGTGCCCTGAGGAGCCTGACGAGGTCGTCGTCCTCCCCGTCCAGGCCGGCGACCAGTTCCTCCGCCGTGCGATAGCCTGTGACGGCGGCCCGGAAGGCGGCCCTGTCCTTCGCGTGCCCCTTCGCGTCGGGGTCGAGCAGGCCCAGCTTCCTGACCGCGAACCGGAACACGCGGCGGTCGGCTGCCTGGGCGTGCAGCCACCGCTCCAGGGTCCTGGCCACCAGCGAGCCGGTGGTCATGGGGATGTCGTCCGCCGTCCAGATGTCCTGGTCGTCCATGCCCAGGCACTCCCGCTGCAACGCCTGGAAGTGATCGACGAAGGCAGAGTGCAGCTCCAGCAGAACCCGCACGTCCCCGACCGCGTACCGCAGGAAGTCCTCCGGCCGCTCCAGCAGGCCCCGGTGCATGCGTTCCTTGTAGTCGTCCATGTTCCCCTTGTCGGCCGCCTCGACGCCCATCGACGCCGCGAAGCGTGCCAGCGAGGCCTTGCCGGCCCAGCCGCACAGGTCCTTGACAGTTACCTTCTGCCCCATCGTGGAGAACTTCCCCGACAGGCTGTTCCTCTGCCGGACCTTGCCCTCCTCGATGCCCTCGCGGAAGGCGTCCCAGCCGAGGGCGTACTCCACGTCCTTGGGTGAGAAGTACATCAGCAGGCCGACCTCCCGGCCTTCGGGGTTGAGGGCCATGCCGGCCTCCAGCAGCAGGTTTGTCGCGTCGTCCCGCGGAACGAATGCCAGTTCCACGCCGAGCCGGGCGGCCTCCGCCCGCAGTCGTGCCCTGGTGTCCTCGGGCAGGTCGGGCCTGACAAAGACCAGCACGCCGGACCGTGCGGCGAAGGCGGTGGACAGCCAGGCGTCGGGCTGCGACCTGTCCCACTCCGAGTCGGTGGCCAGGTATGCGATGTCGGCCTGCCTCTGACGCCGGCGGGCTGCCGCTGTGACGCCGTCCAGCCAGCCTTCGTGGAACTTTTCCTCCTCGCTCAGGAGGCAAGTCGGGGTTGCCGATCCTACCATACGGAGTCCTTTCCGCAGTGGGCCGCCGGCGAGAGGTGAAGCTGGCCGACCGGCCCTTGGTCATAGAGATGCTTGCGACGAGGCCGCTTGTCACGAAGCGGCCTCGTCCGTTTCGTCAGGCTTCTGCCGCCCGATCTTCTCGAAGCAGAACGCCCTCACTGCCCCCTTGTCCTCGTCCCAGGCCCTGATTCCCCAGGCCATCACGGCCATCACACGGACCTGGCGTCTCTCCCCCTCGTACACGATCTCCACGCTGTCCCCGATACCGACCTCGACGGGCGGACCACCAAGTGCAGGCGTGATGGTCACCTGGCGGGGTCTGCGGACTCGGTCCAGCTCACGTCGCAGATTGTCGATGTCGCGGAGCATTTTCCTCCTTGTCCCGTTGAGCGAAATAGGCTCTGACCCTCTCGATGTCCTCGGGGGTGTAGATGCGGTGGCACCCGGCCCGTGCCGGCTCGCCCAGCCCGGCCCGGTGTGCCCTGTTCAACTGGTCGATGGAGTAGCCCGTCAACCTGCTGACCTCCGCAGTGACGTAGAACTGCTGCATAGGGATCACCTCCTCTGCTGATATGTAGCGTCCTCGCCGCCGTTATCGTCGCGGCCTGGTTGGAGAACATCGTCAGCAAGCGGGCAAGAGTTAAATCGACCCTGGTTGTCCGTGAAGTTCCGCCAGCTCCGGTCAAACACACTGCCCGCTGTCCTGGGCCGGGTCGTGTCGAGGCATCATCCAGCAGGCCCCAGGCCCGGTGTTCATCGACGGCGTGTACGGTCTGTTGGTTGATCGACCCTGGACTCGGCCTCTTCATCCCACGGCGTGTTTTGCGGAAACGGCCTTGCGAGAGATTTCTTGGCCTCCGCTAATGGCTGTGCCTGGCCAGACATCGAAATGAGTCGACAAGGTTCCGGATTCCCCCAATGACGAACCCTCCGTCGCCGCCCGTCCGAGGTCACCGCGGATTGTCAGATCGCCCCGGCAGCAGATCGTTTCAGCCCCGCCTGCACGACGTGAAGAACATCCCGCCGTACTCGTCGATGCTCTCCCCGCAAGGCCCGTCATGTCAACCGCCCCGTCGGCGTTCCCGCCGCGACGGACAAGCATTCGCCCAAGTCCCCGCGGCCGCCGACGCGGCCCTTGGTGGGACGAAGGACTTGGGCACTGGCATGAGCTGGGGGGTGAGCATGGCCCCCGTACTGGGGGCTCGGGGCCTGGCACGCGAGAGGTGGGGTCGGGAATCGGAAGTCTCGAAGTGTGAAACTGAAGGCTACCGCCGAGGATGGGTTCCCGCCGCCGCCCGTTCGACGGGGTCAGGAAGGATCAGACCACCCCGCCTCAACCCTTTCTACACCTCGTCTATTTTCCCGCGTCTGCGACCGCACCGAGTCGCCGATCCTCATGACCTGTGCGGCTTTCAGACAACGGGGAATCACGAAGGCCCCTACATACCACGCACGGCTCGGAAGCCAAACGGGCAGTCACGAGAGGCCGTCGCGGGAACGGTTGGGAACATGGGAGACGGATATTGGAGACTTGGGCAGCCGGTATTGTCCCCCGAGGCTTGTTCTGTTCCCCAGTCCCAGCACCTGCCCGGCCTGGCGGCCGTCGGGCCGGACCGCCCCACTACGCACACGACCGCCGCAGCCACTCGCCGGGGCTGATGCCCAGCCGTCCCAGCATCCGGCGGAGGACCACGGGGTGAACCTCGACGCACCGGCCGTGGTGGCCCAGCGTGAACTTCCTCCCGCCCTCGCGGAAGACGGTCACCTCGCTCCCTTTCCCCTGCCTGACCTCGCACCCGAATCGGTCCGCGAGCACCGTCAACAGCCTCGTGGATCGTAACTGCCGGATCCGCCTGCGGTCGGCCTCCTCGTCTTCCTCCTGGTCACCCAGGTCGTGGCAGGACGCGGCGAGGGCGGCGACGACCGCTTCCTCGCTGGGGATTTCGGCTTCGCCCTGGGCCAGCCCCTCGGCTTGGAGCCGCCCGAAGTCGATCCGGTCGTAGAAGGAGAAGAGCCGCTCGTGGAACAGGTTGAGGACGTGGTAGTTGAGGACCAGCGGGCGGTGGCCGCAGACAGGCCCCAGACCGTCAGCCTTCAGCCACGGAGTTCTCGCGTCAAACAGCAGACCGTCGTGGCCGACCGCGACCATCATCTTCGTCCGGTTCCCCTCCACCGCGGCCCCGACCTCAACCACGTCGTTCCCGACGACGAGGTTGGCGATCCCGGCGTGGATGCACCACGCCCACGCCGCGGCCAGGCTGTCCCCCAGCGTCAGGGCGGTCCTGGCTGGCCTGAAGCCCCGGACCAGGAGCACCCGCATCTCCTGGATGTCTGCGGCCATCCGGGCAAGGGCGTCATGGAGCACGCCGTCAGGACGCGAGGCGATCTCCTCAAGCCTGCGAGGGTCGGCCACATGTGCCACTCGGTCGAGCAACCGGTCGAGGTGGCTGTCGGCCCAGCCCTGCCCGACGGCCAGGGCGGCCATTCGGGCCAGCTGCCGGCGAGGAGGGCAATAGCCGGGGGCTGCGAAATACCAGCCCTTGCCGTCATCAACCTCCACTCGAATGAGGTCCTCCCACAGGCAGCGGTAGAGCAGCCAGGGGACGAACTCCATCGCCAGGCTGAGGAAGGTCGAGTTCAAGGTGTGCAGCCGAATGTTCAGGCGGCCCAGGATCGCGTCCAACTCCTCGAGCCGTTTCACGAACAGGATGTACGGGTCGTTGCCGACCTGCGGGGTGAGGTGGCGGGTGTCGGCCCGGCTCCGGAAGTAAATCTCGGACCACCGGCGGAGGCTCTCCGCAAGATCGAGGTACATCCCGGTGACGGAGTAGTAGACCTGCACCTCCAGCGTGTTCTCGCCGACGTGCTCCTCGTTGGCCTCCCAGAGCCTGTGGAGTAGGACGGTCAGCTCCTCGTACTGTTCCCCGGTGGCGGTCTTCCTCAGGAAGGGAGGCGGCCTGTAGAGTTCCGGCGGCTGGGACCGGACCTGCTCGTCCCGCGGGATCAGGTGCAGGCCGGGGAGGTCGATCATGGAATCGTTCCTCGTGACGCGGTCCGCCTCGACGCTCAGCTGACGTGGGCTGGGATTCATTCCTCGCACTCCTTCAATGCCATCTCACGGTCGCGAGACGGCGACCTTCCTTGTCTGGAGGGCGTCCCGGGCAGGGTCCGAGGGAACTTCTCTCGGAAAGGCCGCACTCGGGCCAGCCCTCGTCCGTTACCAGAGCCTGCGGGCACCGTCGTCCTGAGCGTGTCGTCGGCGGCCGGGACCGGCCCCCTTGAAGTTGCGGGCCGACCGGGTCTTGGATCGGCGGTCCCTTCGGGCATGGACTCATCCGCGAGGGGCCGCCAGGCCACTTTCAGCCACCCGCCGGGCGATTGGCCTGGCCGGACTGGAAGCCGGCGAGGAGGAGGAGGCACTCGACGAGCTGGAGGCGGCTGCCCACGCTGAGGGCCAGCTCGTCATCCTCCCGGATGCGGGCCAGCATGGCGGCAGGGCTGACGCCCATCCGGGCCAGTCGGTCAGCCAGGGCTGACAGCTGCGAGACTCTGGCCTCCCCGTCCGCCCGCAACGCCTTCCGCTGGTTGCCGATCGTGGTCGAGAGGGTCTTCTCGGTGTACACCATGCCGGGGCACATGACGCCGAGGAACCTTGCCACCTCCCGCGGCGGTGCCTGATGGCCCAGGTGGGCCAGGGCCTCCCGGACCGCGGCCGCCAACGTCGGCCTACGCCCCTGGCCGTCCTCGTGCTGCTTCGACATGTCCTGGTTTCCTTTCCCGTGGTACTTGCCTCTCGGCCGTAATGTTCAATGTCAAAGTGTCATTCCGTCACGATCGGTAGTTTCATGACGACGACCTAGACAGCTTGACACTTTGACGGTTCACGCCCCCGAACCACAATCCGCCTCGACCTCCCGGAGCCGCCGGTAGAACCTCCGCTCCGACGCCTCACCCATCCTCTCCCGCCAGACCGCCAGCCGCTCCTCTCGCGAGCCGTGGGCGGCCACGATCTCCCGCACGAGCCTCCTCTCCTCCACCAGCCGCATTTCCCTGGTCTTTGGCCAGCGGAACGGGGTGTGCCGCAGCTCGCCAAGCCGCTCCTCCAGGGTGGATGCCACGAGGTCCTTCCAGTGGGTCTCAGCGTTGCCCTCACTCCACTGGAGGTAGTCCGCCAGCCCCTTGTCCACGAGCGTGCGGAGGTCCAGCCGGACCGACAGCCGTCTCGACTCCGCGATCAGGAACTCTGCCACCTCCAGGCACTCCTCCGGCGGCACCCGCGGTGCGGTCCCCGGCCACCCCTTCGCGGCGATCCGCCGCATCAGGGCCGCGATCTGTTCGTCGGTCGGGTCGTGGCGGAGGACGTGGACCCGGCTCTTCAACGCCTCCAGCACCGGGGTGTCGTGCAACTCCAGGTTGCTGACCATGACGATGCCGCCGGTGAAACGGACCACCGCGTCCTTGCCCTGGCGGCGGTAGCGGACCGCCCGCTCGCCGCCCCCGTCGGGCTGCTTGCCGAGGGCGGCCAGGAGGATCTGGAGGCCCACCTTCTGCTCGAGGAGCTGGCCCACGTCGTCGAGGACGAGAACCCTGTCGGAGTGTTCCTCCAGCAGGTCGAACAGGCCGACCGGGGTCAGGTGGCCGGCGTGGTAGGCGTAGGGCACGCCGAGCCCGTCGAGGGTGGCCCTGACCGTGTAGGTCTTCGAGACGCCCGGCCGGCCGAACAGATAGAACCCCGGGTGGTGTCCGCGGGCGACGCCCCGGACGCGGTCGCGGACCACCCCCAGGCGGCGTTCCAGCTCGGCCAAGGCCGGGTCCCCCCCGAGCAGTTGGTCCTCGGCCATCTCACTGTCCTCCGTCAGGCGACAGGCTGCGGGGCGGGCATCTCCCGCACGCGGAGGTCGGCGGGCCACTCGCCCCAGTCGCCACCGGCGAAGTCACTCGTCCTCAGCCGGACCTCGCCATCGAACGGCCGCCTGCCCAGTTCCTTCACGAAGACGGGGATGCCGGCGGCCCGACAGTCATCGCGGACATGCCTGATCCAGTCCAGCTGGCAGGGCCTGGCGTTGGCCCCGGACTCGCCGCCCGCCTTGATCCAGGAGACACGTTCCACCCCGCGGACCCTGCGGAGGTCCACCTCCTCCAGCAACGGCTCGGCAGAGACGCCGAGCACACTGGCCCCTCTGATCGCCAGCAGGTCCTCGACGCGGCCGACCGTCGCCTGGGTGGTGATGGTGGTACACAGCCAGAAGTTGCCGGGCAGCGGGTGCCGCCCGAAGAACTCGGCCATCCGACGCGGCCGCTTCGTGAGCAGAATCCAGGTGTGCGGGGAGGCGGCCATCCGGGGCAGGGCCGGGACCAGCCAGTCGATGGGTAAGTTCTCGGTGAACGTGTCGCCCATGTCGTTGACGAACACGAGGCGGGGCAGCCTGCCGAGCCACGGCTTGCCGGGCCGGGCCTTGCCTGTCAGGTCGGGCCACTTCAACGCCTCGTCCAGCCGCTCCATGAAGACCTTTGGCCGGTCGAAGCTCTCGGGCCAGCCCTTCCTGCCGCCGTGGCGGTTAGTGAGGGTCCCGGCGTAGCAGTGGCGGCTGCCCTCGTGCCACAACTCGCAGCCGTCGCAGCCCATCATCAGGTTGATCGACGAGTCGCACCAGTGGATCTTCGTGTCCTTGGGCATTGTCACCACTCCTTGTTCGCGGCCACAGGTTCACGACGCAACGAGACGTTTCCGCCCGCTCTTGCACGTCCGCAGATCGACGAACCGGAACCGCGGCACCTCGCCATCTGCACGCAGTGGATGTCCCGCTCGACGGCTCCCAGGGTAGCGAATCCGGCCTGGGTGAGCCCGGTCCGGAACCCGGCCAGGCCGCTGAACAGATCGCAGTGTGATAGCATCCTGCCCTCCCTGAATCAGGCTGCCGCAACCAGGGAGGAGGGGAGCCGACGGACGGCGGCCAGGACCAGCGGCTGCCCCACGAACGTCATCATCGTCGCGTGGTTCATTCGGCGGACGAGATCGGTCGCCTGCTTCAGTAACTCCTCGTCCACGGGTTCCTCCTCGGAGGCGGACTTGGCCGTCTCTTCCGCGGTCTCGGAATCCGAGACGATCCTGTCCTGTCCCGTCGCCTCGGCCGACCGGGTGGCTCGCCCATCTCCTCCCACCAGCGTCCTGGTCTCCTCCGGCGACAGTCGGGCCTCTCCCGACACGACGGCCTCGCGGTACTCCTCGCCCAGGCAGGCGGCGATGGCGTCGAGGTCGCGGGCTGAATCGTCGTTGGCGTCGTCGGTGGAATGGCCCGTCTTTTCCTGACGGGGCTGCGTGGCGGGGTCGTCCTTCCCCTTGCGTTTCCGCGTGATGCCGTTCCCGACATGCGGCCTTTTCTTCACGATGCCGAACTGTTCCTTGGCCTTCTGGGGAGTCAGATGCTCGATCGCCTCCTCGGACGGAGCCTTCCTGAACAGCTCGACTGCCTCCCACACGCTGGTCCGGGGCAGGTCGTGTTCCTGCTGCCACTTACCCCATGCCTTGAGGGTCTTGAGCTTGTTCTTGGCAAGCGAGAGAGCACGGCCGGCCCGGTAGGTCTGGGCGGTCGATCGCCTGGCGAGGATGCTGGCCTCGTTGAGTCTGGAGAGGGCGTATGTGCGTAGATCGTCGAGCGACCAGGAGTCGTCGGGGGTGGCGTCCTCCGGGCGGTCAACCAGCACGATAGTGAGGTCGTGGCCGGGTTCGACGGGCTGTGTAGCGGTGAGCGGGGTTTCGACGTTGCGGAGGGTAGTGGACATCATGTCTCTCCGGTTGGATGTTCGGCAGCCGAACAAGGCTGGCGGCCTGGAGCATGGGCGATGGGAAGCCAGAACGGATGGAGCTGCCCACCGTCCGTCCTGGCCGGGTACAGTCCGTCAGGCGGAGGCGGGCGAGCGATCTTTCCACCTGGACGAGGGGGTTGCTTTGCTGTCGTCGCGGACCTGCCCGAGCAGTTCCGCGACCAACTCGCCGATCACCCGGCCGAGTTGGACAGGCACGGCATTGCCGACCTGCCGGTACTGGTCCCTCACCGAACCACAGAAAATCCAGGTGTCTGGAAAGCCCTGGGCTCTGGCACACTCCCGGACGCTCAAGGGCCTCGTCTCGTGGGGATGACAAAGGGTCGTTTGGGTCTGGGTCGGGCAGGCGACCACGGTTGGACAGGGCACGTCCGGAGCCAGCCGTCGTAAGCGGCGAGCACGTCCCGAGGCCGGTGTTGGCAACGGCTCCGAGAGGCCGCCGGGAGGCACTGGCTCCAGGAGCCGACGCTTACGATCGCTGAAGGCGAACACGGCCGGGTCCGGGTCCAGCAGGCCGGCGAGAGCATCGCTGAGGGTGAGGTAGGGACGCAGGCCCGGACCATGGGTTGGGCCAGGGAGCCTCGGCGAGAGATCGTGGCGGTTTCCAACGAGGAACGCACGCCGGCGGCGTTGCGGCACGCCGTAGTCGGCGGCGTCAAGTACGAGGGCGTCCAGGCGGTAGCCGGCACCGCGGAACGCCTGCCTGAGCAACCCGAACAACTCACCCCTTGGTCCGCCCGGTATCAGCGGCACGGTGAGCAGATCGGGCACATTCTCCATGAGGAAGATGCTTGGTTGGGCCAGCAGGACGAAGCGGATGAAATCGAGGACAGGCCGTCCGCGAGGGTCGAGTAGACCCCGACGCCGCCCTATCCGGCTGAACGCCGTGCAGGGAGGCCCGCCGGCGACCAGCTCCAGTTCACCGGGCTTCAGGCCCAGATCGGACAGCACCCGGACGGGGTCCAGTTGGCTGATGTCCTGCTCGTGGATTCGGAGATCGCTATCCCCGAGGAGGCCGGCGTCGCGGTTGGCCTTGAGCGTCTGGCACGCAGCCTTGTCCTTCTCGATGCAGGCCAGCATCCGGCAGCGTCCCGTCAGGTGCAGGCCCAAGTCGAGGCCGCCGGCACCACTGAACAGGGACAGCCCTGTGTGTGGTGTGCCGGTTTTGACACTGGAAACGGACGATCCCTGTCCCCGGCGGGCGTGGTCTGTCCGCCCAGGGGCCTTCATGGTCCCCATCATGTTTCTCCTTGAGGGTTGATTGCGGTAGGGAGGCTCCCTTCTCGGCCTCGCTGGTCTCGATGTCTACTCGCAGCGGTCGGTAGAGTACCGCGAAAATCCGACCTCGCCATTCGCAAGGTCGCCCCAGGTCGAAGATTGAGACTGGACAGGCGTACCGAGGTGGGGAGAGAGGTGGTTGTCTCGGCTGTCGAGGAGCAGATCTGGTTCGTGGCGAAGTCGAGCAACTGGTTGACGGATCATGGCCGTCCGAGAGCAACTACTTCATGATCCCCCTGTTGCCGCCTCGTCCTGCCGCAGCCACCTTTCCCTGTATTCCTTTCCGACCAGGAGTTCGGCCGCCCGCAGTATGCCGCTGTGGACGGCACCCCATGTCTTGCCGACCTCCTTGCGGATGCTGTTCTTTGACTTCTCGTTGACCTGGAACATCGCCAGCCACTTGAAGTGTTCATGCTCGACCCGTGCTGGGACAGGCTGTGTCCCTCTCTCCTCCATGCGGTCCCTCGCGGCGGCCCGAAGTCGCTCGAACTCCGCCTTGAATGCCCGGCTGTAGCGTTCCTCGGCGTCTTGCTCCGTTTCACGGGTGAGGTCGATCCTGGGCACGTTGATCACGATCTGGTCGTGGCCCTGCTTGGATCGGTGAATCTCACCGTCCTTGACCTGCATCACCTCCCACCGGCAGGGCCGCAGCATCCTGATCCAGGCCTGCGAGTACGTCCCCTTCCACATCAGGGACGACCACTGGCTCATGCTGAAGCACACCAACTCCATGAGGTCGCGGTGGTATGCCCCTTCCGGGGTGAGACCGCTCCGGTATGCCTCGATGAACGCTTCAGTTGACTGGATCAGGTGGTAACGGACGGCCCACTTGAGGGCCGGCCGCCATACCCTCTCGATGGCCCTGGGGTCGGGGTCGAGTTGCTCCGGGTCGGCGTTCTGCAACACCATCCGGCTCAGGGCAACCAAAGCATCTTCCGGGGCAACGCAGAGGCCGCCCCCCGGCATGTACTCGTTCCGCAGGCTGCCCGCGACATCTGGCCGGACCTCGTCGATTGCAGCCAGGAAAACGTCGAGTGGATACCAGGGGTCGATGGGGTCGAAGTAGTCGCCGGGCCAGAGCCTGAACGTGTCCTGTTGCGTCCTTGCCATGCGGCACCTCCGTGATGATTCACCTTTCGGTGTCGTTCCCACGACATGCCTATTATAGGCGGTCTCGTCTCTTCGGCCTGGAGCCGCCGTCTGTTCTGAAACCAACCACGACGAGCGAGGAAGTGGGCGTTCTCGGCGAAAAGGCCGAGCAACAGGGGGCGTGTCTGGTTCGCCTTCCATCGCAGCACGATCACGTTACCATGCCGGGTCGCCCATCGACCGAAGGAGGCAAGGCCATGGACGGCTTCATCGAGCAGATCCAGCAGCGGCTCGACGCGATCAGCCTGCTGCGGCATCGCGAGGAACGTGACAGGATCGAACGGGAAACCTTGGCGTCAACTTGCAGGGAGGTAGCCGGCTGGGGGCCGGGAAGCGTGGTTGTACCCGGCTGGCGGCCGGCCGGAGAAGACGACGCGGCCGTCCAACTCGGGTGGGCCTTCCAAGGCCTGGCCAAGGCGGTTGGTCGCTGCGGCATGGCCGGTCGGCTGGAAGAACTGGCGGCCGAGGAAGGTGACCCGGCAAGGGCATTCGCCTTCGGCCTGGTGTCGCTGGCGGGCCGGGAGGCCACACGGGAGGAGACGGAGCGGCGGGTGAGGGACGCCTGGACCCGGCCGACGGTCTGGCGGGATGTCGCCGCGTGGATTAGGCGGTTGCCGGAAGTGCTGGAGGTGGTTCGATCGGAGCCTCAGGACGTTGTGGCGGCGGTGGAAAGCCGTCCCCAGGAGCCGGTTCATTGTCTCAAGCCGGTCGCGTCCGCGGCAACCGACAAGGACATGCTCGGCCCGCGAGACGTTGCGACCATCCTGGGGTGCAGCTACGGCGAGGCCAGGGAGCGAATGCTCGACGGCCGCATCCGTTCGGTCAAGGACGGCCGATGGTGCCGCACCCGCCGCGAGTGGATCAACGACTACCTGGAAGCGAAGATCGTCCAGCCGCCGAAGAAGGACGAAGTCATCGTGACCGGCCGCCCCCGGAAGAAGCGGGTCGCCACCGTCCAGGCCGGCGGCACCGCACTCGACTTCCTCCGCGAGCGGCAGAAGTAGTTCACTCGCGTGCCCGCTTGAAGATGTCCCGCATGTGCTCGGTGTTGTGACGAGAGTGGTCGTAGTGCAGGTGGACCATCTGGGTCGTGACGTGCCCCAGGGCCTTGGCCACCTGCCAGTCCGAGAGGCGTCCTTCTTCGAGGGCGTGCGTCGCCCAGGCGTGCCGGTACGAGTACGGGACCACCTCCTCGCGGATGACGGCTTTCCGCTGCTTCGTGGCTCGCCTCGCCGTCTCGAACCTGACGTACAGCGACTGGGCGTCCCACTTCCGGCCGTGGCTGTTGCGGAAGATCGGCCCCGAGGGGTACAGCTTGCACCGCCGCTCGACTATCTCGACAAGCTCGCCGACCACGCCGATGATTCGCTCCCTGCCGGTCGCGTGGCCGGTCTTGTGCTCTTCCGGCCGGAGGCACCAGAGGCCGTCGTGATAGTGGGCCGCCTCGATCTTGGACAGCTCGCCCGGCCTGGCCCCCGTGGCCCACATCGCCCTGAGCAGGTCGCAGATCGCGTCGTCGCCCTCCCAGAGGTTCAAGAGCCCCTGGTGCTCTTCCCTGGTGATGACCACGGCCCGGCTGCGAACCTTCGGAGCGACGACGGCGGCCACCGGGTTCTTGATCACGTTGATGTTCTTCTTCGCGATCGCCCACTCGAAGACGGCCTTCACGGCGTTGATGTACGTTCGCCGTGTCTGGTCGGAAGCGTACTCCGACGCCCACGCCTTGACGTGCTGAGTGTCGAGTTCCGCGTTGACGAGGAGCTTGCCGAATGGCTCCCCGACCGGCTTGTCATCCTTCTTGAAGCGGCAGTCGCAGAACGCCCCGAGGACCGGCTTGTACCGCATCATGAGGTCGGGCCGCTCGATGCCTATTTCCTCAAGGTACAGTCCGCACACCAACTCGACCGTGTAATCCTCTTTCGAGGCAGTGTCCCGGACCGACATGAGCTGATAGAACTCAGTGAGGATGGCCTGGGGGGCTTCCCAGCGGCCCTTCTTCTTCTTCGGGGCAGGCTCTCCCTCGGGGTGCTTGCCGAGGTGGTGCTGTTCGCCGTCGAGCTGGACGAACCAGCCGCCGCCGGAACGGGTCTTCGAGTACCAAGGAGTGGGCTTCCTCATGACCGACTCTCCCCAGGCGTGCAGCGGCGGTTTACCGTGCATGAACCGTGCATCACCCGGCTAAATCCTACGCTTTCCTGGGGAAAAGAGTCAAGTTGACATCGTCATGGGCGAGATAGATAGGTAGGGCAAGTCTCCGTTTTCGGGTCGTAGGCCGGGTTGACCTCCTTGGCGAACTTCAAGGCCGCATGGTCGGCGGGCAGATCTTTGAGGAGGTACGGGACGCCCGCCTGCTGCTCCCGCTTGAGGCGATTCGCAAGGCCCTTGAGGTAGTCGATGAATTCCTGCTCGCTCCTCGTCAACCGGCGGCCCTTGAGGATGAGGATGTAAGCGTCCTCGGCGAACGGCACCTCGTAGCCGGTTGGCGTGTTGGCGGCGAAGTGGAACAGACTCCCCGGCTTCATCACCTGCCGCCTGCCCTTGCTGCACAACACCCACGACCCCCGCACCGTGTAGATGATGCTCTCGGCACTGTGCGGGTGCTCCTCGCAGTACATCCCGGTTGGCATGTCGATGAAGTGGGCCTGACAGTTCTGGCCCATCAGCAGCGGGCCGATCCGCCCCTCCAACGTCTCGACGCCCGCCGTCTGCTTCTTGTCAGCGATGTCCTCGACAATCTGGACGCCGGGGGCCAGATAGGTGCGGGCGGGGGTGCTCTCGGTCCGCGGGGCTTTCTCGACCTCCGCCACCCCCCGCCTGGCGAACGGCTCGGGGATCTCCTTGCCTATCGGGGTCGCCAGTGCCGTCTTCTTGGCGAGGGTCTGGTCGAGCCACGCCGCCACCTCCTTGTACAGCCTCGGGTCGTACTCCCGGCGGAAGCTCGTGAAGTCGTACCGCTCACGGAACCGCAGGGCCTCGTCGGCGGGCACCTTCTGGAAGCTGTGATCGACGCCGGGCAGGACCACACAGGTCGTGGCGTGGTTGCCCGCCTTCCGCATCACCGAGACAATCGTGGCGGCGTGGCTCGGGGGCACGTTCATGTCCTTGTCGCCGCTGAGGGCGAGGGCAGGGGCTTGGATGTGGCGGAACATCTCGTCGGGCGGCATCTTCACCTCTTCTTGACGCCGCCGCAGGTCCACCGACTTCTTGTAGTCCCCGTCCACCAACTCGAAAGTCTTCTCGCCCTTCTTGGCGGCGGCGAACATGTCCTTGTAGCCCTTGCCCAGCGCCAGCTCGAAGCGGAGTTCCTTCTCGACCCAAGCCCTGTGTTCCGGGGCACTGTCGGCGTACTTGACGAGCGGGGCGAAGTTGTACTCGTAGATCGCCTCGCCCGGCCCGCAGTGCCCGCCGAGGAACACGTAGGCGTCGGCGGACGTGCCCTCCTTCGCCGCCAAGCATGCCAGATATGCCCCGGCGCTCTCGCCGATGACGGCGATCGGGCCGAACTCCTTGCGGCCCCGCACGTGCCGGATCGCCGCCGCCGCCACCGCCGCCTCGTCGGAGTAGGTGCCGGACCAGTCGGCCCTGGACTTGCTCTTCCCGTACCCCACCTTGTCGTAGCGGAGGCTGGCGTAGCCCCTGTCGGCGAGGGCGTGGGCGAGCCGGGCCAGCGCATCCCGCTTCGACACGCCCTTGCGGACCAACTCCCCGTCTCGGGTGTGGGACAACGAGCCGCCGACGATGACGACGCACGGCACGGTTCGGGCGGCGTCGGTCGGGGACGGCTTCTTGCCGTGGTCGGGGTGGGGCAGCGTCAGCGTCCCGGCGACCTCGGCCACGGGGCAGGAGAAGGTCACGTCCTTCTCGATAGGCTCGTCGTGTCCTGTGACGGATAGCGGCCACAAGGCGAGCACGGCGATCATGCCGAGGCCGAACATCGGTACGGCGAGGCGAATCAGGGTTCGTTGGGAAAAGGGTGCTGGCATGGTCAGTCCTCGTGGTGCAAATCCGTCAAGGGGTCATTCTACCTCTGTGGGAAGGCGTGCCCGAACTGATGCGGGGTGGCCTGCAACGGACCGTCATTTCCCAGCGTCCGGCGACCCGACACCGAACAAAGCCGACACGGGACACTCGCTCGCATCGGCAAGGCGGGGCGGTCAGTCCTTCTGTTTGAGAGCCGCCAAGGTTCTCAGATCGCTTCGCCGAACATCGCCCGTTCCCGTGACCTCGTTCGTCTCGGTGTCATTTTACGGTTTCAGCGGACCAGCCGCACCTCGGCGACTCCCTGCGGAAGTAAGGGACCACCGCCTCGATTCGGGCACATTTTCGTTGACACGTCCGGCGCACGCCCCCTACCATCAACGCGCCGCCTCGCCAGGGGGAGGCGGCGCCATTTCCTGTTCCCGGGGGTCCATCATGAGTGTGCTGCGGAGACTCGCTACCGTCCTGACCGTGTCAGCCGTCTGCTGCCTGGGGTTAGCGACCGCGGAGAGCGGCCGCGCCGCCGCCGCAGGCGACAAGGACCAAAAGGGCAAAACCGTCACGATTACCGCGAAGGACAGCAACGCCAGGGTGAAACTCGCCAGGGGCGACACGCTCCAGGTGCGTCTGGAGGCGCAGCCCAGCACCGGCTACCTGTGGGTGGCGGCGAAGGAGGATCTGAAGTTCCTCAAACAGGACGGCAAGCCGACCTTCGAGCGCGGCGACAAGGACAAAAAACTCATCGGCGGCAAGGTGGCCGAGGTGCTCCGCTTCCAGGCCGAGGCGGCCGGCGCGGGGGAACTGGAACTGCACTACCGGCGGCCGTTCGAGAAAGGCAAGCCGGCCGCGAAAACGTTCAAGATTCACGTCACGGTCGAGTGACACCACCCGGTCAAGGCCTTGCGGTACAGGTACGGGCAAGCGTGCGTTCCAGGAACCACGGGCTGCGCCGCGTGGGGAAGCCGCCAGCGCTTCCCCTGCGCGGCGCAGCCCGTGGGCTTTCAAGGGCTCTCTCACCCTCCCCTGCCGCCTTTTCCTATTTTTTCCAAATTGCCGAGTTTTTCAGGTAGGCGAACCCATCTCCCGATGTTAATCTGTCCCAGCACAGAACACTTTTCCCGCCGGCGGGCGATCAGTGAGTAGCGGGGGCGAACGGCGCTGTAGCCCCCTCACCTCCTACTCCCTCTCCCACCAGGGAGAGGAGGAGAAAGGCCCAGCGCGACCGTGCCCAAGGAGATTTGCAGATGGCCTTCCGCAAAACCTGGCGTCGTCTGGTCGAACACCTGAGACGTGAACGCGCCGGCACCCCACCTGCCGTCTGTGCCCCGCGCGGCCGCTTCCGGCCCCTGCTCGAGGCGCTCGAAGACCGGGTCGTGCCGGCCAACTTCTTCGTGTCCACTCAGGGGATCGACGCGCCGGACCGCGGCTCCCAGGCAACCCCGTTCCGCACTATCCAGTTCGCCGTCAACCAGGCCCATAGCGGCGACCGCCTCCACGTCGCCCAGGGCGTCTACGGGTACAACCCGGCCGCCGACCAGCTGTCCGGGTTCCTCGGCGTGACCGCCGCCGTCACCGTCTTCGACAAGTCGCTGGAAATCTTCGGCGGGTTCGACAACGGATTCACCGCCATGAACCCGACGCAGTTCCAGACGATCGTCGATGGCGGCAACGCCCTCCGCGCCGTCTTCGTCCTGGCCGCCAACGCGGACATCAACTTCCGCATGGAGGGGTTTACCATCCAGTCGGGCCTGGCGCGCGGCGAGGCGCGGCTGACCGGGCAGGACCAGCACTTCGCGTTCGGCGGCGGCATGTGGATCAACACGGCCGGCCGGCAGAACAGCGGCACCCCCGGGAGCATCACCCTCAACAACCTGCTGTTCCGGGCGAACCGGGCCATCGGCAACGACCTCCCTGGCCAGGAGGAGGGCGGGGCCGGGGCCGGCGGCGCCCTGGCCCTGCGCTTCGTGCGGAACGTGAGCATGACGGGGGTGACCTTCGAGAACAACCTGGCCCAGGGCGGCACCGGCGGGGTGCGCGGCGGGGACGGCGTCGGCGGCGGCATGCACGTGGACCGCTCGACCGTCAACGGGACGACGCTCACCTTCGCGAACAACCGAGCCGTGGCCGGCAACACCAACGGGGCCGGGCAGACCGGCGCCGGGCGCCGGGCGGACGGCGTCGGCGGTGGGGCCGGCGTCCAGAACGGGTCCACCGTCATCCTGACCGGCGTGACCGCGACCGGCAACCTCGCCCAGGGCGGCAACGCCCCCAACGGCCAGGCCGGCAGCGGACAGGGCGGCGTGTTCCTCGCCGAGGATTCCGACCTGACCGTGCAGGACGCCAACCTGCGCAACAACACCGCCCGCGGCGGCGACGGCCGGGACGGCGGCCTCTCCGGCGGCGGCGCCGTCGTCAGCGACGCCGCCAACGTCACCCTCGACCGCGTGCAGGTCATCAACAACCTGTCCCTGGCCGGCAACGGTTCCAACCTGGCCGGGTCGCCGGGCGGCGGCGGCCTGTACTTCGTCAGCGTCAACCGCACGCGCCGAACGATCAATATCACCAACACCATCGTCGCCGACAACGAAATCCGCTTCCAGAGCGGCAATACGATCATCGGCGGCGGCGGCGGCGGCATCTGGCTGCAGGGCGTGGCCGCGACCATCACGCACGCGACGATCGCCAACAACCGCATCGACCCCAACCTGTTCTTTGGGCAGGCGCTGATTCTGCTCAACGACGCGGCCCCGCAGCCGACGACGGCGACGGTCGCGTTCTCGATCATCGCCAACCACACCAACAGCAACAACCCGCTGGCCCCGGCGGTCGATGTCCGCAGCCAGAACGGGCGGAACATCCTTACCTACAACGTGTCGATGTACGCCAATAACACCAAGGACGACAACAGCGACGGCACCCCGGACCCGGCCGGCACGTTCAACGGGTTGAACACGATGATCCGTGTCGCCAGCGCCGGCTTCACCTCGCCGGGACTACCGAACTCCGACTACCACATCCTTGCCTCCTCGCCGGCGCGCGACGCGGCCTCCGGCAGCACGCAGACACTCGACTTCGAGCGGCAGACGCGCTCCGGCGTCCCGGACCTGGGAGCCGACGAGTTCGGGACGGCCCCGCCTGTGTTACCGCCCCCGCCGCCCCCACCGCCCCCGCCGCCCGGTTCGACGACGCGCGTCCTCAATCGGGACTCGATCGGCGTGGTGGATCGGGACAGCAACTGGTTCCTGCGCAACAGCAACGACGCCGGCGCGCCCGACTTCCCGGTCTTCACCTACGGTCTGTCGGACCACCAGGCGCCGGGCGCGGTCCTGCCGGTCGTGGGCGACTGGGACGGGCACAGCACCTCGACCGCGGCGATGGTCGAGTGCATCGACGATCCGCTCGGGACTGGCGAGATCGTCCTCGGGTGGAAGATGCGCAACACCAATTCCCCCGGCGCGCCGGACCTCGTGGTGATCTACGGCGCCAGTCACTCCATCCCGGTGGCCGGGGACTGGAACGGCGACGGTATCGACACGGTCGGCGTCGTCGAGGTGGACACGGCCAACAACCAGATGGTCTGGAAGCTGCGTAACAGCAACAATCGCGGGGCGCCGGACTTCGTTTTCGCGTTCGGCAGCGCCTTCGGCATCCCGGTGGTCGGCGACTGGGACGGCGACGGCGTCGATACCATCGGCGTGGTCGAGTCCCAGGGCGGTGTGCTGGTGTGGTTCCTGCGCAACGCGAACACTGTCGGGGCGCCGGACATTGCCCCGTTCGCCTACGGCGGGGCCGGGTGGAAGCCGATCGCCGGTGACTGGAACGACGACGGGGCGGACACGGTGGGCGTATTCGACCCGAACGCGATCTGGCACCTACGTAATGCGAACACCACCGGCGCGCCCGACGCGGGCGAGTTCGCCTACGGCAACGGCGACTGGTTCCCGGTGGTCGGCGACTGGGACTTCCAGCCGGCCCCGGTGAGCGCCAGCCGGGAGGCCGCTGCGGCCCCGGCCACCGACGCCGTGCTCGGCGAGTCGGACACGGACCGCTGGTTCGTGGACCCGGCCCTGCTCGCGCTCGAAGATCCCGACGCCGACAGCCCACAACCGTAACCAGGGAAAGAACCGCGAAGCCAGGAACCAGGAGTCTGGTCTGGTCCTTAACGCTAGCCGACCAAACGCCCTGATGCCGACGAGCCGAAAGCGTCAGCGCCGGATCTGTCAAAGTTGCCGGCGCTGACGCTTTCGGCTCGTCGCGTTTGGTCTGTCGGCTCACCTTCCTTCACCTGGACGCAGCCAGCGCTCGAACCACGCGAGCATCTCGGCACGCATCTGCGGCGTGCAGGTGTGCCCGACCTGCGGGTAGAGTACGTTGCGGAAAGCGTTGCCGGCTCCGACCGCCTCGGTACACGCGGGCGCCTTGAGCGACTGGTGGCGGGCGACCTTGAGATGGCGCAGGACGCAATCGGCGACGGCCTCGGCGAGGCGCGCGTTCGCGGCCGCGGTGTAGTGCGTGCCGTCCTTGCCGAGCATCTTCGCCGGGCCGCCCTGCTCGACGACCCAGTGCAGGTCGTGGACGGGAACCCCCAGTTCCTTCATTACGCGCGCGGCGGTCGCGTTGTAGCGGCGCACGTCGGCCTCGAAGCGGTCGAAGTTGGCGCCGCGCTTCGCGTGCCGGTCGTCGAGGATCGGCGTGGTGCTGGCGAACACCAGGACCGCCTTCGTGCCCTTGCGCAGCCGGGCCACGATCGCGCGCAGGTTGGCCTCGTAGCGGGTGAGATCGACCTGATACGTCCCGTCCTTTTTCAGCTTCTTCAGGTCGTGGAGCCCGCAGTTGAAGTGAATCACGACCGGCTGGTTCTGCACCGCCCATGCGTCGAGGTGCTTGAGGACGTTGCTGCTGTCGCCGCCGTTGGCCTTCGGGCTGACGATGACCGCCCGCCCTTCCAGCCGTTTGGCGACCAGCGGGGCGTAGCCCATGCGGATCGAGTCGCCAATCAGGACGACGCGGGGCAAGTCGGCTTTCGCGCCCGCCGGGGGCTGGGCGTGGGCCAGGGGTGGGGCGGCGATCAGGGCGACGAGGCAGAGCGCGGGACTGTACCGCATGGTGCGTTTCCTCCAGCAGATCAGGGCCAGGTCGGCAGCGACGGGCGGGCCGCGACGTTGCCGAGGTGCAGCAGCAGAAGCAGGGCGATGACGCTCAGTCCGATGGCGGCGCCGACCGCGACGGTAAAGCCGCGCTGGATGCTGGTCCGCCGGGCGTAGGCGCCGATGAGGATCGGAATCGCGGTCCACCCGACCCCGCCGATGGCGAAGAACAGACCGACCGCCCGGCCGTGGAGGGCGGCCGGGAAGTGGCCCAGCAGCACCGCCATCACGGTCGGGAAGATCGGCCCGAACACCAGGCCGGCGCCGGCGACGGCGGCGACTGCCGGGCCGCGCCCACGACTGACGACCAGCGCCCCCAGGACGGCCGCGCTGGCCAGCGCCAACCCGAGGATCAGGTCCGTCTCCAGGCCGGCCGGCAGGGTGAGAGCGGTCACCAGGCGCGTCGCCATGAACGTCAGCCAGAACCCCGACAGCAGGCCGACCGCCGTCTTCTCCTTCACCCCGCGCTCCCCCAGGTACGTCGTCGTCCACGCCGCCATCGACGCCTCCAGCGGGCCGTAGAAGAACAGCGCCATGCCGCACAGCCACAGCACCGGGTCGGCGAGCAGATCGCCCAGCCCGGGTCCGACCGGGCCGGCGCCCGTCGGGGCCGCCGCGGGCACCAGCGCCGCAAAGTCCATCCCGAGAGCCAGGACGGCGGGCGTCAGGGTCAGGCACCCGAGCAGCGTCAGAGCGGACGGCAGGGCCAGGCGATCCGCGAGGTAGGTGAGCAACAGCGGAGTCAGGAAGGCGCCGATGCCGAAGAAGACGTTGGCGAGGTTGGTCGCATACGCGGTCGTCCCCGGGAAGGCGACCGGGGTGAGGACGTTGCCGACGTTGATCATCAGCGCCCAGCTGGCGCTCAGCAGGATGACGGCGGTGAACGCCCAGCCGTAGTTCCGCGCCCGGGCGAGGGTTATCAGGCTGACCGCCATCAGTGTGCCGCCGGCGACCATGACGACCTGCCGGCCGACCAGGTCGGTGAGGAACCCGGCAGTGAAGATCACCGGGATCATGGTGAACCCGAAGATCGACACCAGCCCGCCGATCCGGGTCTCGTCGATCTGGAGCCGGCGCGCCAGCGGCACCTTGACGCTGCCCAGCAGGGCTACGCCCATGCCGCCCATCAGCAGCGCCGCCACCATCATCGGTTGCAGCAAGGTCACGGCACAGCCCTCTCCTCGCCCGCGGCTGAGGTGTTTTACCAGCCGCAGGGGGTTGGCGCAGAAACTCTGGCCGGGTCACGCGCAGTCGAAATACTCGTCCTCGGGGTTCAGGGCGGGAACGCCGAAGACGACCGTCCGCACTCCCTCCGCGCTCCAAAGTCGGTGCGGCGTGTGCGGCTCGATGTACACCACCGTCCCCGGCTCGACGTCGATGACGTCCCCGTTCAACTCCATCTTGCCCCGCCCCTCGAGGACGAAGTAGACCTCGGTACACTCCTTGTGATAGTGCTTGACCGAGTCCTTGATGAACGTGATGTGGAAGTTGCACACGGGCGTGTCGGCGCGTGTTAGGGGCCGCGTGCTCTCGCCGCACGGGCAGGGGAAGGTGGGCGCTTCCTGGAGGCGGCGCACGAGGTAGCCGCGGGTCGTGGTCGCAGTCATGGCGAGATCTCCTGACGTTCCGCTGATCGCCGGTCCGGTGTAATATACCGCCTCGGCCCGCCCGCGTCCCCTCGCCGCCCGGCGCGAGGTGTCCGCGCCTCGCGCCAGTCCGCCGCAGTCAATCGGAGAGGTTCAAGGATGAGATGGCGCCCCTTCCCCCCCTTCGCCTGGTTGCCCCTCCTGCCGCTGGCCGCGCTTGCCGGCTGCGGGGAGATCGAGTCGTATGCCCCGGTGAGCGATCCGCCCGCCGCCGCGAAGACGAGCAGCGCGTTCGACCCGGAGACGGCGGGGGCGCTCCGCGGCCGGGTGACCTGGGAAGGGCCGCTGCCGCGGGTGCCGCCGTTCGAGGTTCGCTCCTACGTCCCGGTCGGCGAGCAGGGCCGGCCGCGCCAGAAGCGTGCCAATCCAAACGCCCCGATCATCGACCCGGCCACCCGCGGTGTCGCCGGCGCCGTCGTGTTCCTGCGCGGCGTGGCGCCCGAACGGGCGCGCCCGTGGGACCACCCGACGGTGCGCGTCGAGCAGCGCGATCGCCGGTTCCTCGTCGTGCAGGGGGACGCCGCCGCGAACGTCGGCTTCGTGCGGCGCGGCGATGAGGTGCGACTGATCGCCCGCGGCGAGCGGTATCACATGCTGCACGCGGACGGCGCCGCCTTCTTTAGTCTGACATTCCCCGACCCGGACCGTCCGCGGACGCGCCGCCTCCCGGTGGCCGGCGTCGTGGAGCTGTCGAGCGCGGCGGGGTATTACTGGATGCGCGCCTATCTCTTCGTGGACGACCACCCGTACTACGCCCGGACCGACGGCCGCGGCGAATTCCGCCTGGAGGGCGTGCCGCCGGGGGTGTACGAGGTCGTCTGCTGGCTGCCGTCGTGGGTCGAGGAGCGGCACGACCGCGACCCGGAAACCGGCCTGGTCACGCGCCTCTTCTTCCGTCCTCCGGTCGCGTGGCGGGCGCAGGTCGAGGTGCCCCCGAACTGGGATGCAGCGGCCGACTTCACGTTCCGCACCGCTGCCTTCGAGCGCTGAGGAGGGGGGAGGGGAGAGGAAGTGAGAAAGCCCACAGGCAGCGGCCCGTGGGCGAAGCGCTGGAGACTTGACCCACGGGACGCCACCCGTGGGCTTGACCTCCTCACTGCTCACTCGGCCGGTGCGTGGACGGCCCGGCCGTGCGGGTCAGATTCAACGCCGTGTTCACCAGCCCGATGTGGGAGAACGCCTGCGGAAAGTTTCCGACCAGCCGCCGCGCCTTCGGGTCGTACTCCTCCGACAGCAGGCCGACGTCGTTGCGCAGTTCCAGCAGGTGCTCGAACAGACGGGTGGCCTCGTCGCGGCGGCCGAGCAGGGCGAGGCAGTCCGCCAGCCAGAACGTGCAGGCGAGGAACGCCCCCTCGCCCGGCGGCAGGCCATCGACCGCCGGGTCCGGCTCGTATCGCTTCACCAGGCCGTCCGCCATCAACTCGCGCTGGACCGCCTCCACCGTGCCGGCGACGCGCGGGTCGTCGGCCGGCAGGAACCCGACGAGCGGGATCATGAGCAGGCTCGCGTCGAGCGCGTCCGCCCCGTAAGACTGGACGAACGTGTTGCGCCGGGCGTCATACCCCTTCGTACACACCTCGTCGCGGATCGCGTCGCGGGCCGCTCGCCAGCGGTCCACCGGCCCCGCGCGACCGTTGTGCTCGACCGCCTTGACCATCCGGTCGAACGCGACCCAGGCCATCACCTTCGAGTGGGTGAAGTGCCGGCGCGGGCCGCGCACCTCCCAGATCCCCTCGTCCGGCTGATGCCACGCCGATTCGAGGAAGCCCGCCAGCTCGCAGGCGACGCGCCAGGCGTTGTCGTCCGGCGGCACGCCGGCCTTGCGCGCCTGGAACATCGCGTCGAGCACCTCGCCGAAGACGTCGAGCTGAAACTGCCTGTAGGCCGCGTTGCCGACGCGCACCGGCCGGGCTCCCTCGTACCCGGGCAGCCAGTCCAGCTCGATCTCGGTCAGGCGGCGCTCACCGCGGAGGCCGTACAGGATGTTTGCCTGGGTCGGCGTGCCGGCCGCGGCGCGGAGCAGCCAGTCGCGCCAGGCGACCGCCTCGGCCGTGTAGCCGTTCTCCACCAGCGCCAGCAGGGTGAAGGTCGCGTCGCGCAGCCAGCAGAGGCGGTAGTCCCAGTTACGCACTCCGCCCAGCTGCTCCGGCAGAGACGTGGTCGCCGCCGCGACGATGCCGCCGGTCGGCGCGTAGGTGAGCGCCTTGAGAGTAATCAGGGAGCGGACGACCGCCTCCCGCCACGGACCCTGGCAGGTGCAGCGGCCGGACCACTCGCGCCACCAGTCCTCCGTCTGGCGGACCGTCTCGACCGCGTCGATCGGCGGCGGCGGGGGAAGGTGCGAGCGATGCCACATGAGCACGAACGGGATTTCCTCTCCTTCGCGGACAGTGAACTCCGCGACCGTGGTCAGGTCGTGGCCGCGCACGGGGACGAGGGTGTCGAGGACGACGGCGTCCGGCCCGCCGACCGCCGTCAGCCCGCGTTCGGTGCGCCGGACCCACGGCACGATGGACCCGTAGTCGAAGCGCAGGATCAACTCCAGACGCATCGCCACCTGGCCGCGCCGCCCGACGACGACGCGCACCAGGTCCGGCTCGGCGCTGCGCGGCGGCATGCAGTCGATCAGCGTCGCAGCGCCGTCGGCCGTCTCGAAGTCGGTCTCCAGGACCAGTGTGCCGTCCCGGTAGCGGCGCCGGGTCGTGCAGTGCTCGCCAGAGGGCGCGAGCAGCCACCGGCCGTGCTCGGGCGTGCCGAGCAGGGCGGCGAAGCAGGCGCCGGAGTCGAACCGCGGGAAGCACAGCCAGTCGATCGACCCGTTGCGGCCGACGAGGGCCGCCGTCTGGCAGTCGCCGATCAGGGCGTAATCCTCGATGCGCAGAGCCTGCGGGACTTCCCGCCCACCGCGTGACGATGCCCGATCCATGAACGCACACCTCGCTCCAGGGGAAGGGAAGTCGGCGACAGGACACTTGACGGGGAGGCGGCGCCGGCGCGGGAGGAAACCCACCGGGTCGCCGGTTCGCGACGGCCCGGTCGAACCCCTGTCCCGCTACGGCGTCATGGTCCAGCCGGCGAAGACGCCCAGAATGACCAGCAGGACGACGATGGCGAGGAACAGGAAGAACAGGAACTGCGCGATGTCGGCGGCGCCCGACGCGATGCCGGTGAACCCGAACAGCGCGGCGATCAGGGCGACGATCAGGAAGATCCCGGCCCACTTCAACAGACCCATGATGCGCTCCTTGAACGGATGAAGGTCTTCCACAAGAGTTTTCCGCAAACGCCATGCCGGCTCGATCGCAGAATCGGGAGTCCGTTTTCCGCTTGCCCATTGCGGCGGCGGAGGCGCACAATAAGCGCCGCGTCAGCGACCGATGGAAATGAGACCGCGCGCCATGAGCCGTTTCCCCTGCACGCATTGCGGCACTCCGGTTGAGGAGCCGACCCCGGGCCGGCCGTCCACCTGTCCCGGCTGCGGGGAGGTGTTCGAGGCCGCCGTCCCAGGCGCGGCGGACCTGCCACCCCCCGCACGGGAGTACGAGACGCGGGACCGTCCCGGGGCACACGCGCTCCCCATCGAGCAGCCGGCTCACTCCGGCCTGGGCGTGGCGTCGTCCGTGATCGGCCTGATCGTGATCGTCCTGGACATTTTGATTCTCATTCTCGTCCTTGTCCTGGCGTCCGGCCGGGCCGGGCGCCGCGAGATGCAGACGATCGGCGCGGTGGCGGGCGTGTTCAACTGTCTCGGCGTGGTGGCGTGCCTGATTGGCCTGGCCCTGGGCGTCGGCGGGTTGTTCCAGGAGTATCGCAACCGCACCTTCGCGGTCGTCGGAGCGGTCCTCAACGGTGCCGTGATTCTGCTGATCACGGGCGTTTTACTCTGGGCCCTGGCCGCGTCGTGGGGGCCGTTCTAGCCGTGGGCTGGCGCCGCAAAGTGGGGGCTGCCCTGAAGGGGCTGCTCCTGGGCGTCGGGCTCGGCGGAGCCTGCGCGTGCCCCGACGGGATCCTGCTGGGGGCCATTTTCACGGAGGGGCCGGAGGAGGTGGCGACCTGGGCGATCGCGTTCGCGCTGGGGGGTGCGGGCCTGGGCGGACTGATCGGGCTGTTGGCGGGGGTGTTCGGGAGGCGCCTGGTTCTGCCTCCGCCTGGCGAGGACAGGAAGTCTCACTCCTGATTGACCAGCCGCGCGCCAGCGCGCGATCAGATCCGCGCGCTGGCGCGCGCGGCTGGTAACCATTCATTGCAACCTGGCATCAGACCTTGACCAGGATCGCGCCTTCGCCGTTGCGCAGCGTGATCTGGGTGAGCGGGCTGCCGAGCGTCCCATCGGCCAGCAGCGGGCGGTAGGTGCCGCCCAGGCTGTGCGTCGTCGCGCTCGGGTTGCCGATCGTTCCGCGCCGGCCGACCTCGTGGCCATACGAGAGCGGCTTGTACAGCACCCGCGCGTTGGTGTAGGTGCGCTGGTAGACGCGGTAGTCGAGGTTCGCGTCCATCGGATCCTTGCCGGTGGCGAACACACTCCACGGAGCGCTCGCCTGGCCGATGTTGTACGCCGCCGCCTCGACCCAGTGGCGCCGCCACGTCGTCGTCGTTTCGGAACTGCCGAAGAAGTTGATGAACGTCCAGTCCCGGTCGGCCAGCAGGTAGTAGTAGGCGAGCGTCGCCATCTGGGTGCGCGGGTCGTCCGGGGCGCCGTTCGTCGGCAGGCTGTCGATCACGGCGTAGGGCGACGGGCTGCGCAGGGCCAGGCGCTGGGCCAACCGGGCCGACACGGCCTCGAACAGATCCCACCCGTCGGCCAGCGCGCGGATGGTGTTCTCCTCGGAGTAGACCAGAGCCTGGCGGATGACGGCCTCTGACCCGGTGTTGACCATGACCAGGCGCGGCGCCTCGGTGCGGCTCGCTGTCCCGACCAGGTCGGCGTAGTCGGCCTGATAGTTCGCCACCGGCTCGCGCACCTCGCCGACCAGCGGCGGGTTGGCCAGCGAGTTGTCGATCATCACCCCGACCGCCGGCGGCTGGGTCTGCAGCAGCCGGTCGATCCAGGTCATCGCCCACGCCCGGAAATTCGGGTTCGACGGGTTGGTGGCGAACCGCATCTGGCCGTACCCGCCGTACAGCGCCCGGCTCTCGTACTCGAACCGGGCCTCCATTCCCCGGGCGCGGTTGGCGAACTCGGCGTCGCTCAGGTAGCCGTCGCTGTCCAGGTCGGCGGCGTGGTCGAAGGCGGGAACCCATCCCGAGTTCCCGCCCCGGGCGGCGGTGTAGTCGCGACCGAGCACACTGCGGAGGATCGGCGCGATCCCAGGCGCGGTCGTCCGGTAGCGGATGAAGTACTGCGGCGCCGACCCGTTGATCCGCGCCGGCTTCCAGTCGTGCGGCGGGTTGAACCACATTCGGCCCGATCCGCCGGTCAGCACGCCGGTATCGTCCCCGAGACGCGACACGCGCTTCCACGCCGTCGGGTTGCCGGCCGTGTCCACCGCCGCCACATACTCGATCTCCGCCGCCCACCCTGACCCGCCGCGGAGCAGGACGTCGAAGTTGACCTCGCGGAACCGATCGGGGTAACCGAGGTACACCGAATCGCCGGCCTTGCTGCCGAACGTCGTGTACAGCCCGCCGCTCGTGCCGCGGGCGTTGACCGTCATGTCGCGCGGTGAACTCCCGTCCCGGTAGACCATCCAGAACCAGTTGACCGGCTGGGACGACGGGCTTGCTCCCGTGTACGCGGTGGACCGGGCCACATGGTAGAACGCTGACTCCCGCGGCAGGCCGTGGGCGTCGGCGTAGGCGAGCCAGTCCGTCAGCAGGTTCTGGTACAGCGTGGACAGGTTCGTGTAGAGGAGTTGCGGGGTGTTCGGGGCGACGGCCGTGATCTGGTTCGTGAGCTGGCCTCCCTGGGTGACCACCAGATCGACCGCCCGCCGCAGCAGATCCTTCTCGAACTCGCCGATCTGCCCCTGGGCGTAGGCAACCTCGGCGACCCGGATGTGGTCGAAGTGGCGCGGGATCGCCACGACCGGCAGGGCGTCGGCGTTCTGCGTCAGCACCGGCAGGAAGGCGGACGCCGCGTTCCCGGCCAGGTCGAACGCCTGGGCGGTGAGGAGGTGCCCGCCGTTGGACGCGGAGCTGCTGTCGAACGCCCACTCGTAGGGAGCCTGGGAATCGACCGACCGCCGCACACCATCGACGAAGAACTCGACGCGGTTGACGGCGACGTTGTCCGACGCGGCCGCGCGGACGGCGACGGTCCCCGTCAGCGTGGCCCCGGGGGTCGGGGCGGTGAGCGAAACCTGCGGACCCACCGGGTCGCCAGCGGCCGAAAAGACCTGGAACTCGTCGAACAGGATGGTGCTCGGCACGCTGGCCGGGACGGCGAACCCGACCTGCCCGCCCCCGGTGATGGCGGTATCCTGCGCGGTCAGGGTCCAGGCCGGGGCGGCACCCCAGCGGCCGGTGGCGTCGAGGAACTGGTTCGTGTCCGGGCGGTACACCTGGGCGCGCAGCGTGCTCCCCTGCACGGACAGGGTCAGCCGGACCCAGCGGGCGTCAAACGCCTCGACCGTCTGCACCGCGTCGAGGGCGTTGAACGGGCCGTTGAGAACGCGGACGAGGCGCAGCTCCAGCCCCTGGTTCATCCGATTGACAACGAGCCCGTAGTACGTCGGGGCCGCAGTGTTCAGGTTGCGGGCACGGGCGACGAGGTGCGCGGGGACGCTGTTGTCGGTGTAAAGGTAACTGCTGACCTCGACGTCGGCCGGCTGCGGGTTGGCGACCCAGGTCCGGGCCGCCACCCAGTTGGTGGTGGTGGTGGACGCCAGGGCGCGCGGCCCGCTGGCCGCGTTCTGGGCGGTCGCCCCGAAGACGGCCGTTCCGTTGCTGCTCCACTGCGCCCACCCGCCGGGCAGCTGGCCGATGCCGACCGTGTCGAACGTCTCGGCCGGCCAGGGACTGGCCGAGGGCGCGTCGCGGGATTCGAGCCGCTCGACGCAAAGGATGACCTTGGGCTTCTTGCGAGGTTCGGGCATTGCACACCCCGGGGGAAAGGGTCAAAGCTGTGAGACGACGGGAAGAAGTGCCTGAGCGGCTGACTCCCACAACATCGTAGACAAGCGGACAAGGGGCATCTCAGTTGGGAGTGGCCCTGCTGCCCGAACCGCGCATGAGATAAATCGGCGCCCGGAGGTGGATTGGTTCGCCGACTTTGCCGCGCTGGCGCAGATTGAGTGAGACGGGGCGGCACCGCCCCGTCCCACTCGTTGCGACACCTGAGTGTCACTCGAGTTCCTTGATACGGATGCGCCGAAACTCAAACTTGCCGCTCTCGGACTGCAGGCCAACGCCGCCCCTGGCGCCGACCTTGTAGGCCTTCTCGATCACCTCGCCATTGCACCTGCACGCTGCCACGGTGCCCACGCTCACGTCGATCTTGCTCACCTCGACGGGCTTCCCATTGAGCTTAGCCACGGGCTTGCCATTTTTGACCGTGAGTTCGAGAAGATCTTGAGGCGAGACGGCCTTGCCGTTAACGGTCGTGCTGATATGGCCGCTTTTGACGGTGACGTCGAGTTCGTTCCACCCGCCCTTGTTAAACCTGGCCTTCGTGTACGGACCCACGGTGGGGTAGTCG
>JAANMX010000258.1_pt1 | contig 71227 bp, 64 predicted proteins | sample 7279681 | NCBI WGS metagenome assembly JAANMX01 (sample SAMN14094542, study PRJNA606508) | bioreactor metagenome | isolation source: A lab-scale SPAN reactor treating ammonium-rich wastewater day 351 | place: Ireland: Galway | collected 2018-01-01
GATCCTCAGGGTAATGTTATTGGCCTCATAGAGATTAGTCCTCATTTTGCCCTGGATGAAGAGGAATTACGAAGTAAGATAGATACACAATTTCAGTTTGACGGACTTCTGAACCTTAAAGAACACTTACGAATCGATAGACAAAAATGCATGAATATCTTAAGCCCTACATAGCTTTGGCATGGATTTCATTTGCTCTCGTTTATTGTTTTTCATTTCCCGGGACTAAGTATACAAGTCCGGAGGTTTTTTCTCGCCTGGAAATCCCCTATACCATGAATAGTTGGAAAGGTATTGATATAAGAGACGAATGGAATTTAGAAGATAAAAAATATAATTTTATCAGTCAGATTCTCGAACGCAGGTATGTAAATGCACATAATAAAAATCTGTTTTTCTCTATCCTGAATGCAGGTAATTTTCATAACCCAAAGGTCTGCTCCCACGGCGCTGGCTTTAAAGTAAGTGAGCTCAATGATCAGGAATTTCATCTGGCAGGTCGTACACTAAAAACCCATGCTCTCTATGCTCAAAAAAATACCGAAGGCTTTTTGTTAATCTATTGGATTTGTATTGATAAAGGCATTGTAGATTGGACTAAACAGAAAATAAAAGAGTTATATTTCTCATTATTTAATAAAAACAGGGTGGGCTTCATGATACGGCTTGCTATTCCCAGCACGGAAGATACCCTGGAGGACGCGCTTGCCTTGGCACAGGAGTTTGTTCACGATTTATATCGGGGACTCACACCAAAAGATGCCGATTATATTTTTGGAAGTAAAAAATAACACTATGATATGAAAAGGAACTCTCTATCTGTTGTTCATCTAAAATAGTGGCAATCTATGGAATTGTATGTTACATCAAACATAAGGAATCGGATCTACCGCATGTGCTTCTTTAAAGGCTTTTAGGCGCAGGAAACAGCTATGGCACAACCCACACGCTTTATCGGTATTCTTGTAACAAGACCAACTGAGATGAAGAGGAGCCATCAAAGAAAGGCCCTTGGTAACAATTTCAGATTTACTCTTCCCTATGAGTGGTGTTTCTACCTCAAGAAATGTTGTTGGCTTTGTTCCTGCCTTAATCAGCTTATTAAATATCTCATAATATACCGGCTTACAGTCAGGATAACCGGGGCTATCCTGCTCTACAGCGCCAATAAATATCTTCCGCGCCCCAATTACCTCCCCCCAGGAGACAGCAATCGTTAAAAAAATGGTATTTCTAAAAGGAACATAAGAAGTCGGGATTTCTTTATTATGTAACTGTGCCTCCTGAATGTTCATGCGATGGTCGGTTAAACTCGAACCTCCGATCTTCCTGAGATAATCAATGTCTGAGATGAGGATTCTTTCGTCAGGTATACGATAGTATAACGCAATTTCGCGAAATGCCTTCAACTCTCTTGCTTCAGTGCGCTGACCATAATTAACGTGTAAGAATGCAAGCTCGTACTGCGTGTCTGCAATAGCTGATGTTACGCAGCTATCCATACCTCCGCTTACGAGCACAATTGCTAAATCTTTCATACTATCAAACACCCCTCGTGTGTGGTTCCCATATATACTTGTGAAGCTGCAGTTGAAATCTCACCTTGAGATTGTCTTCCAAAATCCATTGTACAACGGATCGTGGAGCGATTGTATTAAAAACTGTTCCTAACAATACCTTCGCAATTTCTGATAAATTATATTTTTGTATCACATCCTTCGTCCATTTGTAATCGTCTCTGGAAGCTAAAACAAATTTTACCTCGTCTGATTGCCTTAAATAGGCGATATTTTGCCAGTGCATTGTATGACTCATAGTACTACCAGGACACTTTATATCCATAATCGTTACAGCTTTCTCCGGTATCGTACGAATATCATAACTGCCATTTGTTTCTACCAGTACCGTATAATTTTTATCGAGCAGCCTTTGAATCAATAACGGTGTATCTTCATTTGATAAAGGCTCGCCGCCCGTTATGCAAACCAAATTGGATGAAAAGTCATGAATACTTTCAAGAATCGAATTCATTGACATTTCTACTCCATCTTCATAGGCATAGGTAGTATCGCAATAACGACAACGCAAGTTACAACCTGTTATCCGTATGAAAGTACACGGCAAGCCAGCATAAGAGGTCTCCCCCTGAATACTCTTAAATATTTCATTAATTTTCATACATTACTATCTTTAGCAATTTGATGTATAGGAATTTCAATTACATAGGGCAACCCTTTAGGGTTGCTATCCCGGCGCATATATTCTGGCGGGGCGGCAAGGCTAAAGCCTTGCCCTACGTCTGATAAAAGATAAAAGTGCCGAAAGCCTAATTTATAGGGTGAGGCTTTAACCTTGTGGTAGCAACCCTAAAGGGTTGTCTTACAGAAATATTATACGGCAAAAACTTCTTTTTTAGCAAATTTTTTAGTTTTATCCACAACACTCCGTTTGTCATTCCCACGCAGCTTGTCTTCGAGGAAACTGGAGAGTGGTAATCCAGTTGAGTGTCAGCTATAAAATAATTATTGAATAGTCGAATTGATTATGAGATAGTATGGTGCAAATTTAGGGGGTAAAATACCCATAGCATCCTCATGGTCAATTTCTCTATAAGAAAGGAGAAAGATTATGTCAACAATTCTAAAAGACGACGTTTTACGTGAAAAGCATCCGGATAATGTTAATAAAGAAAAGATCGATAAGATAATGAATACGATAGTCGATCAATCGAAAACAATACACGAGAAAGACACGGAAGTTAAGACCAGAACATCTTCAGACCCGTTGAAATCTAAGGAAAGCAAGAGTATAACAGAGTCTATCTTTAGTAAAGAAATAGTAATAGATGGAGAAAGCGAATCTGATCTTGACGAGTTAAGAAATCGCCTTACACGAGAATTAAAACCATCAAATGAGATTGAATCGATTATGGTAGATCGTATTATTTCGAGTATGTGGCGACTGAAGCGATGTCTGAAGATTGAAGGTCAGATAATGGACTACGCCGCTTCTTGTGTTCAGGAGTACGAGCAAGGATTTTTCAGGACAAGAAAGAGGACAAATGTTGAGATGAAACAGCTAAAGGCATTGAAAATAGCTGAGGATAAAACGAAACTAAAGGATCTGTCTGAGTACGAGACTATGTTGGAAAGACAAATATACCGTGCATTAGGCAAACTGAGCAAACTGAAGAAACAGGAATCAAAACAGGAGAGGATGGCTTCAAGAAAAAGCAAATAAATTATGGTATTATATCGAATTCGCTTTTGTGATATAATCCAGAAAGGCGAAAAATTCAGAAATCTAATCAATTTAATCAGGATGGCAGGAAAACAGTCAATAATTGTAACATAATATATATTATCAGACGTTGTAAATTTGTTTCATGTAAGGCAAGGCTTCAAGCCTTGCCTCCTTAAATGGCTGCCCTGCATTTCGATTTCTATACATAATCAGGCGAGTTAAAGAATATTATTGACAATGTAAATTATGTCTGATACGATGGTCTTTCTCATTTTTGGATTATGCTGAGTGGATACTATGTCGTTTGTTAGGCAGATTATTAATAAGGAGAATAATTTTGAACGCAGAAGAGATTGAAAAAGGTGTAACCGCTATTGTGGCTGAGGTTACAGAGCTGGATGAAAAAGAAATTTGGGCTAAAAGAGATGCAAATTTCTTTAAAGATCTTGAAATTGACTCTCTTTTAGCCCTTGAAATTCTTGCTCTTATTGAAAAGAAATTTAAGGTGCAAATTCCGGAAGAAAAGCTTGTTGATATTACATCGCTGGCAGCTACGATCGATTTAACAAAATCTGTCTTAGCTGAAAGCGGAAAACTTTCATCTTAAAATACATCTGACATACAAAGTGTGATAATTTCAGGACAATTAGGCAATGATGCAAGAAGAGAAGATTTTTACAGTATGATATCTTTTGAGGAAATCAGATCCCTTCTCCCTCAAAAATATCCTTTTATATTTATTGATAAAGTTATTGAGTTTGAAGAAGGGAAAAAAATTGTTTGTGTAAAAAATGTTTCTGGCAATGAACCAGTTTTTGTCGGACATTTCCCTGACTTTGCTATTATGCCTGGCGTTTTAATTATCGAGGCAATGGCACAGGCTTCTATTATCCTATTCAGGAAAAGCCTTCCTCCTATACAAAGCGGTAAGGATACGGTTTTTTTGCTGGCGTCAATTGGCAATGCAAGATTTACAAAACCCGTCTTCCCTGGCGATCAACTCCTTATAGAAATCAATGTAGAAAAGATTGTATCGAAAGGAGCTATTATTCAGGCAACGGTAAAAGTTGATGAAAAAGCAGTTGCTAAGGCTACCTTAACTTTTGGAATTGCTGAAAAAAGTGCATTACTATAAACTATGAATAAACGTGTAGTTATAACAGGCGTAGGAATGATTACCCCTATCGGTTCAGGAAAGGATATTTTCTGGAATTCCCTTATTGCCGGGGTATCAGGTGTCGATAAGGTATCATGTATTGATACCTCTGAATACAAGGTCCATAAAGGATGTGAGGTTAAGAACTTCGATTATTCAAACTATATAAAGGACGGTGTTCTTAAAAAAATTGGTAAAGGTTCACAATTCGGAATTGCAGCCGCAAAGCTAGCCTTAAATGACGCCATGCTCGATTTGAATGCGATTAATCTGGAAAGGATAGGTGTTTCTGTAGGTACGACTGCGGGAGAAATACAAATCCTGGAAAAAGTCAATTATATAAGACACAGAGATGGCGAAGACAAAGTTGCTCCCGATCTGTTTTTAATGCATCCATGTAATAATATCCCTGCTAATATTGCCATCGAATTTGGATTTAAAGGTCCCAATACTATTATTCCCACTGCTTGTGCAGCCGGCAATTATGCAATCGGATATGCATACGATTTAATTAAATTCGGGAGGGTAGATATGATGATCGCTGGCGGTTCAGACCCTTTTTCGAAGGTTGCATATACGGGATTTGCACGATTAGGCGCTATTGCTCCGGAAATATGTCAGCCTTTTGATAAAAACAGAAAAGGTATGATGGTTGGTGAGGGAGCTGGCATGCTCCTTCTGGAATCACTTGATCATGCATTACAGAGGAATGCCCCTATTTATGCGGAAATAACCGGTTACGGACTCAGTTGCGATGCATATCATATAACCATCCCCCATCCGGACGGGGAAGGTGTCGTCTCTGCAATGAAAAAGGCATTAAAAAATGCAGACTTAAGACCTGAAGATGTCCAGTACATCAGTGCTCACGGAACAGGCACACCCGCAAACGATAAAGCGGAAACGATTTCAATCAAAAAGGTGTTTGGGGATAAACCAAAACATCTCACTATCAGTTCAATAAAATCAATGATAGGACATACCATGGGCGCTGCAAGCGCAATTGAGGCAATTACTTGCGCTTTGGTTGTTCAAAATGATATTATCCCCCCTACGATTAATTATGAGACCCCTGATCCGGAATGCGACCTGGATTATGTTCCTAACGTTGCAAGAAAACAGGAAGTAAACATTGCACTTAATAATGCTCACGCATTTGGTGGTAACAACAGTTGTTTAGTTGTGAAAAAATTTAAAAGAGGCTCTTGATGGAAAAAACGAGGATTGTTATTACGGGTGTTTCGGTTCTCTCGTCTATTGGAACAGGTAAAGATGTTTTCTGGGAAAATTTAACCAACGGTGTATCGGGCATAAAGCCTATCACCTTATTTGATGTAAGTAGCTTTAATAGCAAGCAAGCGGGAGAAATTTCTGATTTTGATGCAAAAGTTTACCTTGGACAAAAGGGAATTCGCCACATTGACCGTACATCCCTTCTTGTATCATCCGCAGCAGTTCTTGCCATCAAAGATGCCAATCTTGAAAATACTACATACAACGAAGAAGAGCTGGGTATTGTTGTGGGATCTACCTATGGCAGCATAGACAGCATTAGCTCTTTTGATTTCCAGTCATTGCGTGAAGGTCCGAACTATGTTAACCCTATGGACTTTCCCAATACCGTATTAAATGCACCAGCAAGCCGGGCATCGATTTTCTGTAAGGCAACCGGGTTGAATACAACCATCTCAAATGGCGTTACCAGCAGTATCGATGCGGTCATTTATGCCTCTGATTTCCTCCGTATGGGCCGTGTTAAAGCTGTATTAGCAGGTGGCGTACATGGATTGACTCATGATATATTTTGGGGGTCGCATAATTCTAAAATTTTATCGGGAAGCAGATATGGAACCCTGGAAATTTGTGCGCCTTTTGATAAGAGGCGTAACGGAATGGTTATTGGTGAAGCATCAGCCCTGGTCGTCCTTGAGACTCTGGAAAATGCACTGAAAAGGAACGCTCATATTTATGCAGAAGTCAAAGGTTATGGAACGGCATTCGAGCCGAAAATGGTTATAAGTAAGGATTATCAAATAGACGGTAACAGAAGGGCCGTTATAAACGCCATTCAGGATGCCGGTCTCACGCTCCACGACATCTCCTACATATCCGCTAATGCTTATTCCGGGGTATACGGCGATGCGATGGAAACTCAGGTTATTAAAGAAGTCTTTGGTATGCGGGCGAATCTTATCCCTGTAACAGCCATTAAATCTATGACAGGCGAGTGTTTTGATGCTTCGGGTGCATTGCAAACAGTAGCTGCAGTCATGTCTGTTAACACCCATATAATTCCACCTACCATTAATTATAAGGAACGAGACGAGAATTGTGACCTAAGTTATGTGACCCAGAAAAGTACTTTACCGGCCAAGAACATTCTCATAAATTCCTTCTCACGATTAGGTAACAACTCTTCCCTCATTATCTCCAAATACAAAAGATAATTCATGGTGCCTTCCACCGGTTATATTCGATCCACAAAAAATGACCTGTTGTATCCTCATTATGATGTAGTTGTTATTGGTACGGGCATTGCTGGTTTAGTTTGTGGCGCCTTTCTTGCCAAAAGTGGAAAGAGGGTTCTCCTGGTAGAGCAGCATTCCATTCCTGGCGGCTATTGCACTTCTTTTAAGAGAAAAGGTTTTACCTTTGATGCAGCTGTTCATCATATTGGAGGTTGTGGAAGGTGGAGTGTTGTCGGTCGCTGTTTAAAAATACTTGGGATTGAAATGGATTTCTACCCTCTGGATCCTATGGATCACCTGATATTCCCCGGCTTCAGTATTGAAATTCCCGCAGATCTGGATGAATATATTGCTCGTTTACAAAACCGTTACCCTTCAGAAAAAGATGCTATTAAAAATTTCTTCCAGGATTTTATAAAACTCTATCGTGCTACATTCAACAATGAAAAAAGCCAAATTATCGATAAATATAAAAACCATACCTACCATGATATGTTACATGATTATTTTACTACTGAAGAACTCAAGATGGTACTTTCCGGTCAATGGGGTTACATAGGACTCCCCCCTACTCAGGCCTCTGCGATTGCCATGTGTCAAATGATGATCAATTATCTCAAGGATGGCGCCTTTTTCCCTGTAGGCGGTACGCAAGAGTTTGCTAATGCAATTTTTAAGAAATTTATTGATTTTGGCGGACACGTTATGTTATCATCCAGAGCCGAAAAAATAGTATTGAATAAGAAAACCGCCATTGGTGTTAAACTGCAAAACGGTAAAGAGATAGTAGCAAGCCTGGTGGTTTCAAATATTGATGTTCGGCAAACTTTCTTTGAGTTACTAAAAGATAAAATTGATGTATCATTCCTCCAAAAAATTGAAGGAATGAAAGAGAGTTGCTCTTTTTTTCTTTTATATCTGGGATTAGGAAGCAATATAGATTTAACGGGCTTAAAAAGAGGATTTTATCATACTGCTACAGATAGTCGTTATCAGGATGACGAGTGGATGTATATATCAGTTCCAACAAAGATATGCCCAACCCTTGCGCCGTCGAACAAACAAATAATTTCAGTAGTTGTTTCCATGAAAGAGGGAATATACAAGGATGTTAAAAGCTGGAAATCTTTTAAAGAAGACATAATTGCAAACACGATAAAAAGATTGGAGAAATACCTTCCTGAAATTAAAAAATATATCGAAGTAAAAGAGGCGGCTACTCCAAAAACCCTGGAGCGTTACACGTTAAATACCCATGGAGCCGCTTACGGTTGGGCGGTTACCCCAGATCAGATGTGGGAAAATAGGTTGCCACATGAGACGCCTGTTGACAATTTATATTTAGCTGGACATTGGACAAGACCAGGCCCTGGAATTTCCGCTGTGGTCTCTTCGGGTTGGAGTGTTGCTAATTTAATTATGGAGAATTGGAGGCAAATGATATGAGTAAAAAAATGATGTTGATCAATCCACATAAACCGGGTAGGCATGGAGAAGAAAGTATTACGGTAATTGTCCAAATGCCTTTGAATCTTGCTTATATTGCTGCCCTTACACCAGGTGATTGGGAATTTGATGTTATAGATGAAAATATTGAACTGGCAATCGATGATAAAGACGAAATTACCTTTAAACCCGTAGACCTTGTATGTATCACAGCAGTAACCTACCAGTCTCCAAGGGCTTATAAGATTGCTACAGCGTGTAAAAAAAAGGGTATGACGGTAATAATGGGTGGAATACATGCATCGGTAATGCCGGAAGAGGCCGCAAAATATGTTGATTCAGTTTTTGTAGGAGAAGCTGAAGAGGTGTGGCCTCAGGTTATAAAAGATTTTGAAGAAGGAAAGCTGAAAAAGACCTATCAGGGAGGGCTTCCCCCTTTAAGTTTAATGAAGAAGGTATATCCTAATCGTGAATTGATGAAGAAAAAGTACAACTATAAATTCTCTTCTATCGTTACAACAAAAGGATGCCCCAACTATTGTGATTTCTGTAGTGTGCCTACTTTCCAGGGAAGAAAGTTCAGAGAAAGACCTTATGAAGACGTACTCGATGAGATGGCAGCAACAGATTATAAGGGTTTAATGCTGGCAGAAGACAATTTTTATGGTCACGGTAAAAAATCAAACGAAAGGGCAAGAGACCTCTTTAAGGGTATGGTCGAACGTGGTATCCATAAAGATTGGTTAGGATTCACCGCCTTAAATATCTCTCAAGACCCGGAAACACTGGATTATATGGCAAAAAGTGGTAATTTTGGCATGCTTATTGGCATAGAATCTACCAACGAAGCGGTATTACAAAAGATGAATAAACGGGTAAATCTTAAACTGGGAACTGATAGTTATTTTGACTGCATTCAGAAGATTCATAATGCAGGGTTAGTTGTCTGGGGATCTGTAGTATTTGGGGCCGATGGAGATGATAAAGATTCCTTTAAGAGAATGACCGAGTTTATATTGGAAAATAATATTGATATCCTTACCTTCGGTATTAACTGCCCCTTCCCGAAAACACAGCTTTATGCACGATTGGATTCGGAAAAGAGAATTTTCAGAAAGAATTATCCGGAGGATTGGCAATATTATGATACTGCTCATGTAGTTCACCGTTTTGTAGATATGACATTAGAGAACTTTATCGATGGTATGCAATATGTTTATGATCATATTTATGCAGGTGATAGTTTAAGAACACGCTTCAGAAATTCTATTAAGACAACGAAAAATCCGAGAAATTCTATGTTTGCATTTAGGGTAGGCTCAGACTGGAAACAAGTATTTGAGCAGGTATTGCAGAACCTGAAAGAATTATATGATTCAGGTGATTATTATAAGGACTGCTACAAATCAGGTACAGTACCTGTTTCAAACCCTGTCATGGAAACTGTTACCACGTAACGAAGCGATTATCCAGCTTGATTTACAAGGCACATCAATCTCAACACCCTTGATGTGCCTTTATAATTAATGAGAATCTATGATTTCTGTATGTAACGGGTATCGAAACAAAAAATATTTCGTAAATCTTTAATCCGAAAAAGGAGGTTATACTATCATGATCGGTAAATTGCTATCTTTATCCATGGAAAAATCGGTTATCCCGGATATTAGTCCAAAAACAATCGTAATTGTTGCTGTTGCACTTATATTTGTTATATTATTTACATGGAAAAAGGAAGGATAATTGTCCGAAAAAAGAGTTACGTATGACCTTGTAATTATCGGTGGAGGACCAGGCGGCTATGTAGCTGCTATTAAAGCTGCTCAGTTAGGATTAAAAACAGCTCTTATTGAAAAGGATAAGGTTGGTGGTGTTTGCTTGCACCAGGGGTGTATCCCAACAAAAGCACTTCTCCATTCTGCAGATCTTTACAGTAAATTTACGAAATCAACTGAATATGGAATTATCGCTGATAGATTAGGTATTAATTACCCACAATTTCACCGGCGTAAAGAATCGGTAGTTAAACGGTTATTCCAGGGGGTGCAGTTCCTCCTCAAGAAGAATGATGTGAACGTTATTAAAGGTAAAGGGCGGCTTACGTCTTTACACGAGATATTGATTGAAAAAAATGAAACAGACCTTGATACAATAACTGCGAAGAATATTATTCTTGCTACGGGATCCACACCTTTCATTCCAAAAGAAATTCCTCATGATGGCAAATTTGTATTTACCAGCGATGATATACTGCTCTTGGAAGAAATTCCTAAATCCATGATTATTGCAGGCGGAGGCGCCGTTGGTGTGGAATATGCTTACCTGTTTAACATCCTTGGAACTAAGGTAACAATGATCGAGCGTATGGATACGATCCTCCCTGGCGAAGATAAAGAGATAAGTACTATTTTAAGGAAAGTTTTTACCAAAAGAGGAATAGAAACCTTAACGGATACCTCCTTAGAAACAGTCGAGGTTCGGCAAGGCGTTCGTGTAAAGATAGAAAGAAAAAACAACACCCCTCCCTCCCCTACTTCAGGAGAAAGGAGAGATTATCTGGAGGCAGATTGTCTGCTCATTGCGTTAGGTAGAGCACCTGCGTTACAAGATCTGGGGATTGAAAATTTGTCATTGGATTTTCAAGGGAAGTATCTTCAGATTAACGAGACTATGGAAACCAGCAAAAAAGGGCTCTTTGCAATCGGAGATATTACGGGTCCGCCGCTTCTTGCTCATAAGGCATCAAAACAAGGGTTACATGCTGTTTCTCACATTGCAGAGAAAAAAACTACCGCACTACCGTATCACAATATACCAAGAGTAACGTATTGCTCTCCCCAGGTAGCTGGTATAGGATTTACTCAGGAAGAGGCAGAAAGGAAAGGATACAAAATAAAAGTTGGTAAATTTCCACTTATTGCAAATAGCAAAGCCATTATCGAAGGGGAATATGGAGACGGGATCATAAAGATTATTACTGATGAAAAATATGGTGAGATATTAGGGGCACATGCCCTAGGCCCGAATGTCGGTGAATTCATGTGGGGTATGTCACTGACTACTGTTCTTGAAGGAACAATCACTGAATTATCAAATACGATATTCCCCCACCCTACCCTTTCAGAGGCTATTCTTGAGGCTGCCCATGCAGCTATTGGTCAATCTATACACCTATAAATATGTTATAAAAAATGAATAACGAAACAAAAATTGCCTATTTTTCAATGGAGATCGGCCTCTCCAATGATATACCAACCTATAGTGGCGGTCTTGGTGTTCTTGCAGGAGATACGATAAAATCATGCGCAGATCTTAAGATACCACTTGTTGCTGTTACCCTTATCTCAAAAAAGGGTTATTTTCGCCAGGATATTGATTCCAGCGGAAGACAGACCGAGTCTCCTATACATTGGGACCCGTCCAAATTTATGATACGTATATCAAAGAGAGTTATGGTTTTTATTGAGGGGCGTAAGGTCTTTATTCAAGCCTGGAGCTATAAAATAAAAAGCATTACCGGAGGTGAAGTAGATGTCCTGTATCTCGATACTGATGTTGAAGAGAATACCAGCGAAGATCGGGAGATAACGGCTGTTCTTTATGGCGGTGATGATAGTTATCGGCTCAAACAGGAGGTTGTACTTGGTATTGGCGGTGTACGAATGCTTCGTGCCCTTGGGTACCATATTAAAAAATATCACATGAATGAAGGACATGCCAGCTTACTAACACTAGAACTTCTCTTAAAAAACAAAAGAGATGTTGAGAGTGTATGGCATGAGCAATGGGTTTGGGATTTTGACGCCGTAAAAGATCTGTGTGTCTTTACAACCCATACCCCTATTGAGGCTGGCCATGACCGGTTCTCTTACGATCTTGTAAAAAAAGTTCTTGGCGATATTGTCCCGTTGGAGCAGTTGAAAAAACTCGGGGGTGAAAAGTACCTGGATATGACGCTCCTTGCGTTAAACTTAAGTGAATATGTTAATGGTGTGGCAAAAAAGCATGGTGAAGTATCAAAGAATCTTTTCCCTGGCTATGAGATTTATGCAATTACCAATGGAGTTCATTCGTTTACATGGACATGCCAAAGTTTTAAACAATTGTATGATAAATATATCCCCGGCTGGGCCAATGAGCCAGAATTATTTGTCCGGGCAGAAACTATTCCTGATTCAGAATTATGGCAGACACACCTTTCTGCGAAGAAAGACCTCATTGAGTATGTAAAAGAGGCCACGAGTATAGAATTGGATCCTCATGTTTTAACAATTGGATTTGCAAGAAGATTCACTTCTTATAAGCGGGCTGATTTATTATTCTTAGACATGGAGCAGCTCTTACATATTTGTGAGAAAGGCAAGTTACAAGTTATCTATGCTGGAAAGGCGCATCCTAAGGATGGGCCCGGCAAGGATATTATAAAAAAGATCAATGACCTTGTAAAAATAAATAATGATAAGATCAAGATTATTTTTTTGAAGGACTATAACATTAAGATGGCTTTAAAGTTAATATCCGGAGTCGATGTCTGGCTAAATACGCCGCAACGCCCACGGGAGGCGTCTGGTACAAGCGGTATGAAGGCATCTCACAACGGTGTAATTAACTTTAGCATTCTGGATGGGTGGTGGATTGAGGGACATATTGAGGGAATTACTGGCTGGTCTATCGGACCAAAGCCCACGGAATCTTCACTTACCATAGTCAATGATAAAACAGATGCTGAAGATCTCTACAACAAATTGGAGAATATTATTATCCCTATGTACTATCACGATCAAGATCAGTGGATAAAGGTTATGAAAAATTCTATTGGTAAAATTGCCTATTATTTCAATAGCCATCGCATGATGCGGCGGTATGTAACAGAAGCTTATCTCAGCTAAACATGATTAAAAATCTCAAAAACATTAAGGCTATAATTCTTGATTTAGATGATACCCTTTATGACTGCAGTGGTACGCTAGTAGACCGGGGTAGAAGACAAGTCGCAAAGACGATTGCCAAATTAATCAATTGCACCGAAGAAGAAGCATATCTTCTCCAATCCGAGATTGAGGAGAAGTACGGAACAAGGATAAATATCTACGAAAAGATTGTAGCGTTTTACAATCTCCCGAATCGATACACACAGGAACTCTTAGAAGAATTTATTCATGTGGATATTGCAGACATTATCCTTTTCCCGGATGTGATAAATACCTTAACACAATTAAAGACACAGGGCTACAAATTAATCCTTGTTACCTCGGGAGAGATACAAATACAAAGAGAAAAGATTGATATCCTGAGCCTCAATACCTATTTTGATGATATATTTATTGCGGATAGGAACTATAACCGGGCAAAAAAGGATTGTTTTCATGATATAATACAACAGTATAATTTAAAACCTAAAGAAATTGTCTGTGTTGGAGATAAAATTGATGATGAATTATGTGCCGCTAAATTCTTCGGTATGCTTACGATAATGTTTGAACATGGGAGACATTATAAGGCGTATTTGAAAGAGCAGGAAAAACACATAAAACCTGATTATTGTATCAAGCATATCAAAGATCTTTTAGAATCAAAGATCTTAAATTTACCTTTCAGCTATCTTAAGCCTTTCCGTCATCTTAAACGACCATACCAATAATAACGCCCTCAAAAACGAGCTTTCCGTCTACCACCCCCTGTGTATCAAAGATGGCCCTTCGCGAGCGTAGTTCCTTATTTTTTGCAATCAGAATAAGTCTATCGCCAGGAATAACCTTCCCCCGAAACTTAACTTTATCTATACCACCAAAACCGAGGAATCTATCGTCCTTTGTCGCTTGTTTGTAATAATAGGTGCATAACTGCGCAGCAGCTTCCAACATAATTACCCCTGGCATGAGGGGCCGGCCGGGAATATGCCCGCGTACCCAAAATTCATTATTTGAAATATCTTTATATCCTACAATGATACCCTGCTCCATATCGAATTTCAGAATACCGTTAAGTTGTTCCATTTCATAACGATGTGGTATAATAGTCCGAATACCCTCAATATCCACTATCGGTGTATTCACATTCAAAGTACTTAAATCAGCTAAGATGTCTTGTGCCATGTATAGATTTATCATAGAAAAAGAGAAAAATATAAGCTAAATTATTACTATAAAATCTTGACTAGCTAATGGTAATAATAACCCATCAGCATGTCAACCAAAATTTAATCAAACAAAAAGATAAAAATATAATTGACAAACGGGATACATTCTGATATAAATTTGTGAGTTTTATCAGAGACCTTCTGTTAGTACATCGTAGCTTGGTTGCTTGACATACGATCATTTCTAAAAAGGAGATATGATTAATGAAGACGTTACGGATTTCATTAATACTGTTTGGTACGCTTATATGTGGAATTGGGTTAACGAACGTACCGATGCTTGTTAAATCTGTAATTGCCGGTTCTTGCCAATGTCCGGAGGGTTGCCCCTGTAGCCATTGTGTTGGAAAATCTGGTGGAAGTTGTAATTGCAAAAGATAATAAATTTTTTTATTGATACCTAGTATTAGCTTTATAACTTAAAAGCGCCTTATCCTTATGTAAGGCGCTTTTTAATTTTAACAGTTGAAGGAATGTATACAATGAATACTTTTATGGCTAAAAAAGAGAATGTAAAAAGGAATTGGTATATAGTCGATGCTGAGGATAAGGTCTTAGGCAGGATGTTAACCACAGTATCAAGAGTTCTTCAGGGTAAACATAAGCCTGAATATACTCCCCATGTTGATGTGGGAGATTTTGTTATTATTACCAATGCCAGCAAGGTAAAACTTACCGGGAAAAAGATGGATGAGAAAATTCACTATTATGTAACTGGTTTCCAAAGTGGTTTAAGAAAGCGGATGGTTGGAAAAACCCTGGAAACAGCGCCTGAAAAAGTATTTAACCGTTCAGTAAAAAGAATGTTACCCAGATCAAGATTGGGGAAAGCAATGTTAAGAAAACTAAAAATTTATGCAGGTACCGAGCACCCACACCAGGCGCAACAACCAAAAGAGTTGATTATTCGTAATTAGAAGGAGATAAAATGGCTGAAAAACAATATATTTGGGGCACAGGAAGACGTAAAACCTCTATTGCAAGGGTACGATTGAAAAAAGGAGATGGAAAGATTATGGTGAATAATCTGGATTTAGATGCGTACTTTCCTATAGAACGGGATAGAGGTATCGTCATGTCTCCTTTAAAAACCACGAATAGGTTAGGAGAATTCGATGTATTGATAAATGTCCAGGGAGGAGGTATAACAGGTCAGGCTGGCGCTATATCCCTTGGTATTGCACGCGCTTTATCGAAATCAGACTCTTCTCTTGTAGATAATTTACGTAATGAAGGTTTTTTAACCAGAGATAGCAGGATGAAAGAACGGAAAAAATATGGCCAGAAGGGAGCACGAAAGAGCTTCCAGTGGACAAAACGATAATTACTCTTTTATCTTAATCCCTTGCCTTAAGATTGGTTCCTCCTTAGAAATTAAGGGGGACCTTCTTATTGCAGATTAGCCTTATACCTCGTACCTCACTCCTTTGCCCTAACGGGTCTTTTGTAAGCGTTGATAATATTGTGTTGCTAAGGCAACACCTTCATCAAAGGTAGCCTCTGGTCTCCAGTTTAACTCTTTTAATGCTTTTGAACTATCCAGACTGATATGATCAATTTCTCCTGGTCTTTTTTCACTAAAAATAGGCTCAATATCTGATTTTAACGCCCTTCTAACTGCCTGAAATACTTCCAAGTCGGAGATTTCCTTCCCCCATCCCAGATTATAAATCTCGCCATTTCCTACATTATTCAAGACAATGAGATTTGCCCTGATAATATCATCTACGTAAACGTAATCTCTTGTCTTAGAACCATCGCCAAAAATGGTAGGGCGTGCATTCTGAAGTATCAGCTCGCTAAAGATTGCAACCACCCCTGCCTCACCATGCGGAGACTGCCTTGGACCATATACATTCGGATATCTTAAAATGGTGAAATTCAAATTGTATAGTTTATAAAAAATAGACAAATAATGCTCTACCGTATGCTTACTTACACCATACTGAGAAAGTGGCTCAACAGGGCAAGTTTCTTTGACGGGTAAATCCTTGGGTTCTCCGTAAACAGCTCCTCCTGTTGAGACATAGATAAATTTCTGAATCTTATATTTCTTAGATAATTCACAAAGATTCAACGAACCAAGAATGTTAATGTTCGCATCATAAACTGGCATCTCTACTGATTTGCGTACATTAACATGAGCAGCATGATGATCGACAATCTCTGGCCTCTCCTGCTTAAACACTTCTTCCAGCGCAACAGCATCACAAATATCTATTTTATAAAATATCGCATTCGTATGAATATTTTCCCTCCGTCCGGCAGAAAGGTTATCAATAACAACTACCTGGTGCCCTTCCGCAATCAATTTATCTACTAAATGAGATGCAATAAAACCAGCTCCTCCAGTCACAAGTATTTTCACTTATCCTCCTCTTTTCTTAAAAATTTTCTCATAGAAAATAAAGATCGGCCATCTTCTGGAGATACCGAATACAGTAAGGATAGAGACGATGATGTCTTGAATAACTGCCTTTGACTCTATGAAGGATTAACTAACAAATGGTATGCCTTCTAATATCATTTTTGGATGGTCCAGCACCATCTTTCTGGCTGAATCTTCACCGAGCATGGCAGATACAACCTTTAAGGCATGGGAAAGTACCGGAGGTCTTCCAATGGGAGAATGGGCATCAGAAGCAATTACATGCACGAGACTATTCCTTAACATCCACAATACGCATTTCTTCGAAGCCCTACCAAAATTCCCTACAATACTCTGTGCTGTTACTTGTAAAATAGCGCCTAACTCCACAAAACGCATCAGAATACCAGGTTGTTTTGAACTCTGAAATTTCTCTCAAGATGAGGTAAAATTGGGGTAAATCCCATCGTCTTCAATGCAAAAATAATCTGTTCTGCTTCCGGAGGCACCCACTGAAACGAAAATTCTAAAAGAATGTATTTCTTATTACCATTTAAGGTGAGCATACGACTTTCTTTTAAAACATCGGCATGTAATAGTTGGTCGTTCAAATGCAACTCAGCCCCTGGAAATATTACCAGGTCCAAACCCTCTTGTTTCAATGCTTTATTTAATATATCTATTTTCTCAAATATTGTACCCTCGTTATCTACCTTACTTTGCACATGAGGTGTAGCTATCATCTTTTTTATTCCTTCATTTACCGCAATCCTACACATTTCTATCGATTCTTGTATTGTTGCAGGACCATCATCTATCATCGGCAGTATGTGTGTATGAATATCTATCATTGAAAAACAAGTTATATAAATCCAAAAGAAGCAATGTTAACTATAAAATTAGTAAATTTTATAAGAGAAGTACAGGAAAATTTATAAAATTTTTTAATTTACACAGAATACAAAAATTTTATACATTCTTCTTGAATATTCTACGCTGTGTAGAATATAATAATCTTGATACGTATTTACTTATAAAAACCGTTTTATCTATTATTGAAAAGAACCAAGCATGAGCAAACAACTAAAATTTCATTTCAATCCTTTCAAGGAAGGCATAAACCAGGTATTGGGTCTATTGGAGAAGGATATAATGGAAGCTTTGTGGAACTGTGGAGAGTCCAGCGTAAGGGATATACTAAAAGCTTTTCCCGTTAACAAGAATATTTCTTACTCTGCCGTAATTACTGTTACGAACCGGCTCGTTAATAAGGGATTTCTGAAAAGGAAAAAGGTGAGAAAGAGCTATTTTTATACACCAATTTATGACAAAGAACAGTTTTTTGAATTTGTATCTAAAAAGGTTATGGAAGGGGCTTCCGAACTTTCTCCTCATTCAGTAATGGCACATTTTATGGATTATATGGCACAAATGAACCTGGATACATTAGAGTATTTTTCCAAATTAATTGAATCAAAGAGACAAAATAAATCTCAGAAATAGTTTTATGAAACACTCAGTTGGAACTCAACAAGGAAAAGCACAAATCTCTTTTGCGCTGATAGTATGTATTAACTTTATCGTATCGTCTATAATAATTACGGGTATTGTATTTGGCGTCAAAGGGTATGTCAGTGATACGAAGGCCGCCTATGAATCTATCACATGCTGCAGGAGTATTTGCTCAAACTGTATTTTTACTTTACATACCTTCACCACAGTACTTCCCTGGGCCTGCGTAGTAATATTTTTTGTTGGGATATGTTTAGCTATCTATAAAACGTTTTTCCTGTTATTCCGGAACTACAGCTTTATCCGCTCCTTACCATCTATTTCCATTGAAAACCATCCGAAATTAAAAAGTATTGCAAACTCTGCACAGGTTTCTCATCAGCTTATGCTTTTAGACAATAATGAATTACGCAGTGCTTTTACGCTAGGTTTGCTGAAGCCGAAGGTCTACCTATCTCTGGGTATATGCTCATATCTAACAGAAAAGGAGATCCTCGCTGTAATCCTCCACGAAATCCATCACAAAAAGAATAAAGATCCACTGAAGTTATTTGTTATACAGATACTCTACGCACTCAATTTCTTTCTTCCGGTTAATCGTTATCTGTTACACCTGTTCTCCTCAGCATCTGAAAAAGCAGCTGATGATAATGCTATATATTTCTCTAAAGAACCATTAGAGCTTGCAAGCGCACTCGTTAAGTTATGCAAATCTAACAGAGCGACAAAACTGTATCCGTTGGCCATCTCTTTCAAAGGGCAAAATATTGTAGAGGATCGAATAAGGCGCTTGTTGGAACCTCAAATGGCTCCCTCCTGCTTTGCCAGGACTTCTCTCTATTCTTCTTGCCTTTTATCGCTTTTTATTGCCGTAATACTGTGTTTATCTTTAATCTGTAAGTTCTTTACTCCTGCACATCCAGGAGATTGTAAAACCAAAACATGTCATATGATAAAATGTGGATAATTATATTTCGAAACATACGTGAAATACCATTAAAAATACCTCTTTTTTCATGTATCTTATTCATCTTATGTGCCGATGCTATTGCCCAGGAAAAGAATAACCCGGCTCAACATGCGATGAATAGTAAGAACGTTGTTGAGATGAATGAGGCCGATGCTCCGTTAGATTTAAAGTGGTTGATTCAAGAAGCGAAGGAACATAATCCAGAAATTATAGCTGCCCAAAAACGCTTACATGCTGCAAAAGCAAAGATTCCACAAGCCAAATCTTTAGATGATCCCAATATTCGCATCGGTTCTTTTGATATGTCCAATCACCCCCTCAATATTAATGGCCAAACCGATATGCTTCAACAGCGTTACGGCGTATCACAGAAGATACCCTTTCCCGGGAAATTGCGCCTCAGAGGTGAAATAGCCACAGAAGATGCACATATGGTGGAAAAAGAACTTCAATCGAAAATACAAGAGATTTTAGCCCTGGTAAAATCGGCTTTTTATGAACTCTCTTATATCAACACCGCGATTGATATTACCGAAGAAATCAGGGGTTTACTGCGCAGGTTTGCTACAATTACCCAGGAAAAATATGCTGTAGGTACGGCTACCCAAAGAGATGTGCTTGCAGCACAGGTTGAACTATCTACCTTAGCTAACAATATCATTGTTTTAAATAAAGAGAGTGAATCTATGGTTGCCCGATTAAATATACTATTAGACAGACCTACAGAAGCGCCCCTGGGAAAACCGCGCCCTTTTGAAAAGCATAGTTTACGTTTAACGATCAAAGAGCTGGAGGATATTGCCATAAAAAACCGGCCGGAGCTGAAAAGGTTTGATCACCTTATTAAGAGGAGCGAAGCAGAGGTAAAACTTTCGAAAAAGGATTATTACTTCTCGGATTTTGAACCGATGGTGGAGTACATGCAAGAGGATAAAAGTTCTGATACATGGGCATCGGCTATTACAATTAATGTCCCGTGGCTATGGCCGAAGAACCGGTCAAAGGTTAAGGAAACCAAAGAAACCCTCAAAGCCGCTAAGTCAGATTATCGCTTTATTAATAATAAGACATTATTTGAGGTTAAAGATCTTCTCGTGAGGTTACAAGCATCCGAGAGTACCATAAACCTGTATAAAACCGGTGTAATTCCGCAGGCAGAGCAATCGTTAAAGGCTGCGCGTATTGGATATGAGGCAGGCAGGGTAGATTTCCTAACCCTCATTGATAGTCAGAGAACTCTTCTGAATGCAAAATTACTTTACCACAGGGCGCTTATTGATTTTGAACAAAATTTGGCAAATCTGGAAAGAGCTACGGGTATACAATTGACACAATAACTATACTATTCTCCGGGAATTTGCAGAACTGATAGAAAAATATAAGCCATTTTATAACAAACGATTATCCCCTATTCTTACAATATTCATCTCTGAAGTTAGAGGGATAATACACGATACACTGTGAAGGAGTGATGTATGTCCTTTAAACAAAAGTTTCTGTATAGCACGCATTTTCTAAGACTTTTGCCTATTGTTTTCATTTTACTTTTTGGTACTTATATACCTCACACAGCAGAGACGGATTGCCATAAGTCTCTCCAGGATGTATCAGATCTTGTTCCCTCTGCATACGCAGAAGAAGCGAAGAAAGAGGTAAAAGGAGAAGCAAAAGAGAAGAAAATCCTGTATTGGACCTGTGGTATGCACCCATCAGTTAAAATGGACAAGCCTGGTAAATGCCCGATTTGCGCTATGGATCTCATTCCGGTATATGAAAAAGGTACAGGCGTAGAGGAAGAGGGTGCTGTAGCTACGATAGAGTTGGGTGAACGAGCCCGTGCATTGGCACAGGTCAAAACAGATGTTGTTAGTTTTCGATCGCTTACCAAGGATATATATACGGTAGGGTTAATTGAATATGACGAAAGACTTAAAGCAACTGTCGCTGCATGGGTTCCAAGCAGGATTGACAGGCTTTTTGTTGACTTTACCGGTACGCAGGTCATTAAGGGCGAGGCTATGGTTTGGATATATAGTCCAGATCTCGTCTCTACACAGGAAGAATATCTCTTGGCGTTAGAAACTGCCGAAAAAACCGGGGATAGTACTTTTGATGAAGTAGTACAAGGAGGAAAATCACTTCTCGAAGCATCAAAAAGAAGATTATTATGGTGGGGATTAACGGAAAAACAGATTGAGGAGCTTGCAAAAGAGAAAAAGGTAAGGCAGCATACTATTATCTACGCCCCTGTCAGTGGTATTGTAACAGAAAGGAAAGCACTGGAAGGTCAATATGTTATGCAGGGCGATGTGATATATACGATTGCGAATCTCTCAAATGTATGGATGATGGCTAATGTTTATGAGTACGAGATGTCATGGGTTAAGGTCGGACAAGAGGTAGAGGTTACAACACCGACCTATCCGGGAGAGGCCTTTATAGGAAAGATAACGTTTATTGAACCATTCCTGGATGATAAGACACGCTCTGTAAGAATGCGTTGCGACATCCCTAATCCACAATTTAAACTGAAACCCGCTATGTACGTCAATGCCCGCATACGTGTGCCGATTGAAGAACTTACCAAAGAGGGTGATACCTATGTGAGCGGGCTAGATTATTTTTGTCCTAATCACCCTGAAATAAAATCGAGCAGACCGGGTATATGTCCCGAAGATAATGCGCCATTTGTAAAGAGACCCCCTATTCAAGCTGAACCCGCCGCAGTTGTTGCTTTTGCAGAACAACAAGGAGAGATCGAATATGAATACGTATGTCCCATGAAATGCCATAGATCCAAGGAGCCTGGAGAATGTCCTGTTTGTGGCATGAAATTAGAAAAAGTCCCTGTCTCCAAGCCTACCCCTGATATTACAAGAAAAACTGAAATGGCAAAAAAAGAACCTGAGGTCAAAACAGAAACGGCATACGTATGTCCCATGGAGTGTCATACCGCAAAGACTGATGGCGATTGTCCTGTATGTGGTATGAGGCTTGAAGAAAGAGAGATACCAATTGAGGTTTCAGGAGAAAAGCAGACATGCATTTGTCCACAGGCGTTGGATCCAACTACGGCACCTCAGTTATGTCCCATGTGTGGTATGTTGGTACAAACAAGTGTAACGGTAAATACACCAGAAGGTGAAGAAAAACAAAAATTTGTATATATGTGTCCTATGGCCTGTATGACCTCTGATAAACCTGGCGAATGCGATCAATGTAAAAGGCCTATGGGTCAATGGGAGATGAAAGATGGGTTGGGGATAAAGGTCAAAAAGGCTGAATTTAAGAAACGTGTTGTTTATGCCTGCCCCATGCATCCGGAAGTAACCTCTGATAAACCTGGAGACTGTCCAAAATGTGGAATGCGTTTGGAAAAGACCACACAAGTACTCGCTATTCCTACCACAGCCGTATTAGATACTGGCATACGAAAGATCGTCTATCTTGATAAAGGCAATGGGCAATATGCAGGAAAAGAGGTCATTCTTGGCCCGAAGGCAGGTGATTATTACCCAGTCCTGGACGGGCTAGAAGAAGATAATAAAGTAGTTACAACAGCAAACTTCCTTATCGACTCCCAGAGCCAGTTAACAGGAGGAGCTAGTGCATTGTATGGCGGTGCGATGGAATTTAAGGAGCATGAGCATTGATTAGGATCTGTGGAACCACAGATTTCACAGATGACACAGATAAAGAAACATAAATGTTTTATAAAATCTAACAGAACAAAGTCTATTTTAATACATGATAAAAGATCCGATGACTCATGCAATTATTGGGGCTGCAATGGAGGTTCATAATTTTATAGGTCCAGGACATCTTGAAGCAGTGTACCAGGAGTGCTTAGAGATCGAATTTGAATTAAGAAACATTCCATTTATTCCTCAACCCCGGTTAGAAATATTCTATAAAAATCAAAAATTGAAGAAATTCTATATTCCTGACTTTATCGCTTACAATGAGATAGCAGTTGAAATAAAAGCAGAAAAAATTCTAACAAAGGTTGATGAAGCACAATTAATAAATAGTCTTATTATTAGTCGTCATAATACAGGACTACTTTTAAACTTTGGTGAAGAAACTCTTCATTATAGAAGATTTGTAAATTGAAAATGAAAATCTGTGTTATCTGTGCAATCTGTGGTTTCTGTTTATTATTAGTATGATCAATAAACTTATTGAAATCTGCCTCAGAAATAGATTCCTGGTAATCAGCTTCTACCTCCTGGTTATATTCGGTGGCGTCTTCGGGTTAAGAAATGTCAATATGGACGTTATCCCGGATATTGGTGAGAACCAGTGTATCGTCTTTACCGATTGGCCGGGACGCAGTCCTCAGGATGTTGAAGATCAAGTCACCTACCCCCTAACGGTCAACCTACTTGGTGTACCCGGTGTAAAAGTCATTCGGTCCCAATCAGGTTTTGGCTTCTCCATGATATTTATTATCTTCCAGGATGGAATCGATTTTTATTGGGCACGTTCCAGGGTATTAGAGAGATTAAATTTTGTACAATCATTGCTTCCGAGAGATGTCATACCGAGGCTCGGTCCTGACGCAACGGGGCTTGGCCAAATTTTTTGGTATACCGTGGAAGGTCCGGGATATGATCTTGGGCAACTGCGGTCCATACAGGATTGGTATGTCCGGTATCAGCTTAACGCCGTTGAAGGTGTTTCTGAGGTAGCCGGTGTCGGTGGTTTCGTAAAACAATACCAGATCGATATAGACCCAAACAAACTCTTTGCGTACGGTGTAACAACCGCAGGTGTATATGAGGCTGTTCGCAAAAGCAATATCGACGTGGGTGCAAAGGTGGTTGAGACGAGCAGCATGGAGTTTATCATCCGCGGTCTCGGATTTATAAAAAACGTTGACGACATTGAGAACATTATGGTAGGTAGCTATAACGGTGTGCCGGTATTTATTAAAAATATCGGTACCGTTCAGGTGGGAGGGGATTTTAGACGAGGGGCGCTTGATAAGGAAGGCGCGGAGGTTGTCGGTGGAATCGTTATTATGCGCCAGGGTGAAAACCCCTTAGAAGTGATTAAACGGATAAAAAAGAAGATCAAAGAGATCGGGCCAGGACTGCCGGAGGGTGTAAAGATCGTCCCCTTTTACGATAGGGAAGGACTTATCTATCGTGTTATCGATACCCTGAGAGAGGCATTGATAGAAGAGATCATTATCACTTCAGTGGTTGTCGCGTTATTCCTGTTGCATGTCAGAAGTATTATTATCTGTATCCTTGGATTCCCCATATCGATACTTATTTCCTTCCTGGGTATGTATTTCATGGGTATCGACTCAAATATCATGTCCCTCACGGGCATTGCAATCGCTATCGGTGAAGTGAGCGATATGTCCATCATCATGACGGAAAATATCTTTAGAAATCTTGCAGAACAAAAGGATAAGAAACCAAGGGCGCAAATCATCCTTGATGCATCAAAAGAGGTTGGGAGTTCTATATTCTTTGCAGCTTTAACTACTATTTGTATGTTCTTTCCCGTATTTGGACTTACCGGGCAGGAAGGAAAGCTTTTTAAACCATTGGCATGGACAAAGACCTTTGCTATCGGTGCATCGGTCGTTATGGCGATTACCTTAGTACCCATCCTTTGTACCTATTTTATAAAAGGTAAATTAAAACCGATGGAGGAAAATTTTACTTCCCGAGCGCTCTTAAGAGGTTATGAACCTGTCCTTCGCTGGGTATTAAATCATAAGAGAACATTTCTGGCTATTCCACTTGTCATTGTCATTTTATCCGCCTTTCTTGCTAAAAGATTGGGAAGGGAATTTATGCCCCCTCTCGATGAAGGTTCTATCCTATTTATGCCGGTGATGCTCCCGAGTGTATCATTAACAGAAGCCCTTAAAATAATGCAAAAGCAAGATATGATTATCAAGTCCTTCCCCGAGATAGATACCGTGGTTGGAAAACTGGGGAGGGCAGATACCGCCACAGACCCTGCACCCGTTGAGATGTTTGAGACCCTCGTTGCCTTAAAACCCGAAAATGAATGGCGTAAAAAGAAGATTGAGTATACGTTTTTGAATCATGTACCCTCCTTTCTCCACCCCATGTTTCATTTCTTTTTACCCGATGAACGGACGATCACAAAACAAGAGCTTATCCAGGAAATGGACGAGGCAATGAGGATACCTGGCGTGGCAAATATATGGACGCAACCCATTGTAAACCGAATCGATATGCTGGCCACAGGTATCCGTACCTCCGTTGGAGTTAAAGTCTTTGGACCAGACTTGAATGTTATACAACAACTGGCCTTAGATGTTGAAAAGGCACTCAAAGCTGTTCCTGGTGTCGCAGACCTGTATGCAGAGAGGGTTACGGGAAAACCCTATTTGGAATACAAGATTAAACGTGAGGAAATTGCCCGCTACGGAGTTAATATCCGCGATGTGCAGGATATCATTGAAACAGCCATCGGAGGGGAAAATATAACGACTACGGTAGAAGGGCGTCATCGATACCCCGTACGTGTCAGGTACATGAGAGAGTTACGGGATAACTTTGATGCACTGAAAAGGATTTACGTTCCCGGTTCCACAGGGCAACAAATTCCTATTACCCAAGTGGCAGATATTCACTATGTCATGGGACCTGCAATGATTAGCAGTGAGAATGCCCTTCTGCGTGCGTATGTACTTATGAACGTCCGTGGGAGAGATCCCATGAGCTTTGTGGAAGAGGCATCCAAGGTTGTATCGCAAAAGGTTATGTTACCCCATGGGTACTTTATCCAGTGGAGTGGCCAGTTTGAGAACCAGATCAGGGCGAGAAAGAGATTGCAAATACTCGTGCCATTATCTCAATTTATCGGGTTTATTTTGATTTTCATGGCCTTTAAATCGATACCACAAACGATGTTTATCCTATTTGCAGGTATACCAACGGCCATTGCTGGTGGTGTGATACTCCTCTATCTTTTTGGGTATAACTTCAGTGTTGCCGTTTGGGTAGGCTTTATCTCTATCTTTGGTATCGTTGACGATGACTCTGTTCTCATTACCACGTATATCAATGATTTATTTGGTGAGAGGAAGATGAAAAGTGTCCAGGAAATCCGGAACACGATACTCTTAGCGGGTACACGGAGAATACGACCGTGTATGATGACAGCCGCCACCACATTTATAGGACTCCTCCCTATCCTGTGGTCAACCGGCGCCGGATCCGAGGTTGCGAAACCTATGGCAATCCCCTCTATCGGCGGTATGGCCATGGCACTCATCAGTGTCTTTATCGTCCCCTGCCTCAATGCATGGCATAAGGAATACAAATTTAAGAAGGCGCTCAAGAAAGATCCGGGTATTGCTGAAACAGGGATTTTAGTGTAACTTAATTCTGTATGGGATGCATTGCCATCCTGCATCATCATCTCGTTCCAATGCTCTGCGTTGGAGTGTACCTGAGACGCTCTGCATCTCACATTGGATATTGAAACATGAGAAGCCGGTATAAACATTTCCATGACTTCTGTTCCTACTTCATAACCTGTACCACCGTTAATTGGATCCCTTCTTTACTTCATCGCACATGTTTGAAATAGCAGTAGAAAGCCTTCATTTTCTTAGACACGATGGACTATTCAGACTCTATGCATATGTCATCCTTGAAAATCATCTCCACATGATAGCTGCCTCAGAAGAACTCAGTAAAAACACTGGACGATTCAAATCCTATACAGCGAGAAGGATCATTGATTCTACCCTGTTAGAAAAAAACACATGGCTTCTGAATCAGCTTCAGGAAGAGAAAAAGAGTTTTAAACGCGACAGAGCACACCAATTATGGCAAGAAGGATTTCATCCACAACGAATACAGTCTGAAGCGATGATGCGGCAGAAGATAGAGTATATTCACTACAATCCGGTAAGAAGAGGCTATGTGGATGATCCTGTTAGTTGGATTTATTCAAGTGCAAGGAATTTTATTAACAATGATAGTTCAATTTTAGAATTAGATCCGATTATATGGTAGGTATGACGCAGAGCGTTGGAACGAGATGGGATGTGCAGTTTTGTAGGGTGGGTTGAGTAAAGTGAAACCCAACAAACTATCTAAATTATTGGGTTTCATACCTCAACCCAATTTACTATACAACTTTTGCAATTTACATAAAGAGACGATACTTATATTTCTCATGAAGAACTTAAGAAAAAGCCTCTCTATTCCCTTCCTCTTTACCCTATTGCTTTCTTCTAAACTCTTCGCTCAGATATATACCGATATAACCAAACCCAATACCCTTGCCTATAACGACTTTATATCGGGAAACTTTCGAACTCAATACGAAGGCCGCTGGGGAGGAGATGAAAATGACCATGATATGTATGAGTATCTCTCCTTTAAGACTAAAGATTTCTTTCATGATAAAGTAACCATAGCTGGCTCTGGAAGACTATCAGAAGATTTTGATGGACATGAGGATAAAAATGGAGCTTTTCGGGATATTTTAGACTCATATGATCGAAGTTACAACGGCCGTGTTTACTTTTTATATGCAGACATAAAGGATCCAGTTATTGATAAATCCAGCCTCCGTGTAGGACGTCAGTATCAATACTCAATTGAGACCATTCTCTTTGATGGCGCAAAGTATGAACAGAAGATAGGTATTCTTGATACTTACGTCTTCGGTGGCTTAAGGGCTTCTCAATACACGAACACGTACTTCGATACCGTAGCAGGAAGTGGAATAAGCATACGACCATTTATGGATACTCGTATGAATTTAGATTATGTTCGTATTATTGATGACGAGTTTATCGATGATGAAGTGGGGTTTAATGTATGGCAAAGAATCTACGAAGACTTAAATTTTTATGGAAGATATACCCTCCTCAATACTGTATCGAAGGATTTTCTCGTTAAATTATCCTGGGATAAAATAGACTGGGACGCTAGTGTGCAACTATCGTACTATAGATTCCTCAATTCATTAGCCGAGCAGAGTAATAATATTTCACCAATTTCTGAAATCTTGAATACCTTCGAGCCTTTTGACCTTATCAGTCTGACAGGACATAAAGGTTGGGGAGAAAAATTTGAAGTATCCAGTGGCATAGACCGCAGAAATGTTCTTGAGAAAGAAGATGAAAATACCTTCAATCGCGATTATTATAGAACCTTCTTTTCATTTATGACATATAATATTTTATTAAAGGAATCCAAGGTCACATTTACAGTAGAATACTGGAATATTAAAGGCGTTGATCACAGCACAGATGCAAATGTTGATTTTGATAAAAAAATTGGAAAATTTGATATTGGTCTTGGCACAGGCTATTCTTTCTATAAATTTAATTTTACCGGAAGCAACGATCTTGCTTTTCTTGAAAATAGTGAGTTGGAAGAAGATGTTGTACAGAAAATTAATGTGAGAACGTATTACCTGAGGATTAAATACCTGTTAACAGAACAATCAAATGTGAGTCTGCGATGGATATCTGAAGTGAGCGATACAGACCCAGAGACCTTTCACCAATTGGTAGTCTCTTATAACAAAAGCTTTTAATGAGATAATTTGAGGTTCTATCTCTGAAATTGTCTTGTACGTACTTTTACTGTTAAATTCCCATATAAAATTTACATTACCAATATTGTATGATAAAAAAATCTTATTACTTAGTTTTTTTAATGGTATTCGTTATGATAACGATATTAGGAGGTTGTAAAGAGTCTGAGATCCATTACAGCCATGCCAAGCATATGGAAAGAGGCTTAAAGGACTGTAACTTCTGTCATTCCTATAAAGATGATCTTCAACCGGATTGGCCTAAAATGGCAAAATGCCTTATTTGTCATATGAAATATTATGATACCAAAAATCTACAATCTTGCTTGTTTTGCCATACGAAACCCGGAATGAAAATAACGGTTAAGCATGTTATACCCAAAAAATATCAGGAATTAAAATTTACCCATAAGGTACATCTGGAAAATAACGTAGCATGTAATCAATGCCATGTAGGCATTGAGAAGAGAGATACCATTACTCCTGATATACTTCCTACCATGTACAATACCTGCATGCCATGTCACAGGAAAAGAGGGAAGGAAAGGATCGCATGCAATGTTTGCCATAAGTACATTCGAAAGGATCGTATGCCCCTCTACCATGAAGACCGCTGGGTTAATCACGATGACCCACTATGGATACAAAAGCATGGAAATGAATTTTATTATAATCAAGATTACTGTAAACGGTGCCATGAGAGCCTAGATTCATGTGTTAACTGCCATCAAGACCAAAAACCCAGAAGTCATAATAATGCATGGCGGAGAAGAACTCACGGATTTGCTGCATCATGGGATCGGAAGAAATGTATGGTTTGTCATCAAGAGGACTTTTGTGTCCGATGTCATGAGAGTACAACTCCTTTAAACCATGTAGCCTCTTGGGGTAGCCCAAGAAATCGTCACTGTCGAAATTGCCATATTCCTGTATCAAATGTTTCATGTACGGTATGCCATCCTGATCCGACGCATCCATCAGCTATTGATTCTCCTCATCCACCTTTTACAGGATTACCATGCCTGGAGTGTCATCCTGGCGGACCCCCCAACCCACCCCATCCTTCTCTTGATGATATTGGTATTGAATGTACCGTTTGCCATAAAAGATAATCCATAAAAGATAATTGTGTTTAAAAGGAGGTGTATTAATGCCGCGAGAATTGACTATTGGTAACGGATCACTGCAAGTAATGTTTGACGATGCTTATCGACTACGCGATATTTACTTCCCGCATGTCGGTCAGGAAAACCATACTGTTGGGCATGCCTTTCGCTTCGGTATCTTTATCGATGGACAATTGAGCTGGATACACGAACCAGATTGGGAACGGGTACTCGTTTATAAGCCTGACACACTAGTAACTGCTGTAAAGCTTATCAATCAGAGGTTTGAGCTTATGTTGGATTGTCGGGATGCCGTGGACTTTCACGATAACATCTATCTGCGGGAAGTGATTGTTCATAACCTGGCTAACCGTTTGCGAGAAATTCGTCTGTTTTTCCACCAGGACTTTCACCTTTACGAGAATAACATTGCCGATACGGCTCTTTACGAACCTCGACTTCAAGCTATTATCCATTACAAGGCTAACCGTTATTTTTTAGTCAATGCTAAGGTAGATACAATGATCGGTATCGAGGAGTGGGCAATCGGGATCAAGGAATATGGAAGAGCAGAAGGGACATGGCGTGATGCTGAGGATGGACAGCTCGGCAAGAATCCGATCGAACAGGGCTCAGTAGACTCGACTATTGCTCTGAGGATGACACTGCCTGTGCATGGCCAAGCTGCTTGTTATTATTGGATAACTGCTGGAACGAAATTCAGTGAAATAAGATCTCTTAATGCCATCGTTATCGATAAATCTCCGGTTGAATTGATTGATCACACAGAGGATTATTGGCGTATATGGATGACCAAAGGTCTACCCAATTTTGCTGATCTGCCATCTGGTATAGTTGATCTCTACAAGCGTAGTCTTTTAACGATCCGCACAATGACTGATAATCATGGAGGGATCATTGCTGCCAACGATTCAGACCTTTTGCAATTTGGGCGTGATACCTACAGTTATGTTTGGCCCCGGGATGCGGCGCGGGCGGCATATGCCCTCACCCGTACAGGATATATTGATATACCTCGCAATTTTTTCCGTTTCTGTGCAGACGTTATAACCGATGAAGGCTACCTTCTTCATAAATATAATCCGGATAGAAGCCTGGGAAGCTCCTGGCATCCATGGTACGCCCGTGAGCAGATGGAGATACCTATTCAGGAGGATGGAACAGCACTGGTACTCTGGGCTCTATGGCAGCATTTTATTCGCCATAAAGATATCGATTTTGCAAATCAGCTTTATAAGCATTTTATCATCCGTGCAGCAGATTTTTTAGAGGATTACCGTTTTGAGGACACCGGATTACCACGCCCTTCCTATGATTTATGGGAAGAACGATATGGTGTACATACCTTTACCGTTGCAACAGTTTACGGCGGACTTATCGCCGCAGCGCATTTTGCAGAAAGTTTTAGAGATCAGCCTTTAGCTGAAAAGTATCGAAGGGCAGCATTCGAAATACAAGAAGCAGCAAAACGTATCCTCTATAGTCCTCAAGATGGGCGATTCGCACAACGATTTAATCCTGACACGAAAGAGCTAGATCTCACCATTGATGCGAGTTTGTTTGGTGTAACCGCTTTTGGTCTTTTTCCCGCTGATAATCCGATGGTTGTTTCCACAATGAGACAAATCGAAGACCGCCTGACAGTAAAGACCGAGGTTGGTGGCATTGCCCGTTACGAGCGTGACCGGTTTGTTTCTGTAACAGAAGATTTCAAACGGATACCGGGAAACCCCTGGATCATATGCACACTCTGGTTGGCACAATATAAAATAGCGGCAGCACACTCGCTGGAACAACTACAGAGTGTGATTGATATTTTACTATGGGTAACCCGACATACACGTCCCTCAGGTGCACTACCAGAGCAGTTACATCCTTTTGGCGAACGCCTTATTTCGGTGTGCCCATTAAGCTGGAGTCATGCTGAATTTATCATTACCGTCCTGGACTACCTCGATAAATATTATCTTCTAGGAGGAAACAAGCGATGATGAAACAATCCTCAATGAGATACAAAGACCCGGTATGTGGTATGCGTTTAGAGGAGAAGGATATTCAAGCAACTACCAATCATCAGGGAAAAACATATTACTTTTGTTCTGTTGCATGTAAATTGAAATTTGAGCAATCACCTCTTAAATATGTTGGGATAAAATAAAAGTGCTACAGATGATGTTATATCTTTCCCAAGGATATTTTGTCTTTATTAAAGACCAGCCTTAATGCATAAGGTTCATTAGACAATGTGGAAAGCGTACTTGCATCTATCCATTTCTGGCTGTAGTAAACGTAACTATTATCCTCCGAAAACCCTATTGCCATTGTTGAATCAGAGATTGAGGAATGTTGGAGCAATGTAAAGAATAATAACGCTCTATCTCTATCGCTTCCTGTCTTAAAGGGTATAGTACAAAGATTACTTTATTCTTTAGGTCGGCTTGTGTATAATATGAAAAAGTATTACCAGGACATTCTTATAGAAGGTTATCGGGTGGATTTTACACTTAACAAAGGAGGTGAGAAAAATGGAAAAAATAAAAGCTACCGATACTCTTAACCTATCAATCCCTGAAAGGATTCAACTTGTTGAAGATATATGGGATACAATAGCTGCTGAAGCAAATTCAGTTGAATTATCGGAAGATGAGAAAAAAATAATTGATGAAAGATTAGAGGCGTATCACAAAAATCCTGCGATGGGTTCTCCATGGGAAGGAGTTTTAAAAAGAATTGTAAGCTCACATGAAGTATAAAGCCATAGTTAGGCACGAAGCAGAAAATGATTTAAAGGAAGCATTTTCATGGTATGAGGATAAAAGGAAGGGGTTAGGATATGACTTCCTGTTGCAGATCGATGCAGGAATAAGATTTATCGAAAGAAATCCAAAAATTCATCCTGAGGAATATAAAAGAACAAGAAAACACCTTATTAAAAGGTTTCCATACAAAATAATTTATCTTGTAGAACAAGAAAAGATAATTGTTCTTGCTGTAATACACAGCAGAAGAAGCTCTAAAATAATAAAAAAGAGAATAGAAATCAGCTAACAAAGCGTTGTAGCGGACAGTGTGACGCCCCCTTTGTTCAATTTTATTTGTTGCAAGTCTTGCAGGATCATATCTTGACAGGCTGTCCGAGAATTACTTTGAGCACTAGATGCTATACTATATATTGACCGATTGAATTAATATTAGACAATAAATAGTATATGTTTAAGGTTGCCAATGAATTCTCGGACAACCTGTTGAAACTTAACTCTACTGAGGTGCATCATCTTGCTCATCTCGTTCCAACGCTCTGCGTCCTGTATACTGGATAGTAAAACATGAGAAGCCGATATAAACATTTTCATGATTCCAGTCCCTACTTTATCACCTGTACCACCGTTAACTGGATCCCCATCTTTACCACACCATACATGTTTGAGATAGCAGCAGAAAGCCTTCGTTTTCTCAGAAGTGATGGATTATTCAAGCTCTATGCATACGTTATCCTTGAAAACCATCTCCACATGATAGCTGCATCAGAAGAACTCAGTAAAAATATTGGACGATTTAAGTCCTATACAGCAAGAAGGATCATTGACTCTGCCCTATTAGGAAAAATTACATGGCTTCTGAATCAGCTTCAGGAAGAGAAGAAAAGTTTTAAACGCTATAGAACACACCAATTATGGCAAGAAGGATTTCATCCACAACGAATACAATCTGAAGCAATGATGAGGCAGAAGATAGAGTATATCCATTACAATCCGGTAAGAAGTGGCTATGTGGATGACCCTGTCAGTTGGATTTATTCAAGTGCAAGGAATTTTATAAACAATGATAATTCAATTTTGGAATTAGATCCGATTATATGGTAGGTATGACGCAGAGCGTCTCGTGGTACGTTCCAACGCAGAGCGTTGGAACGAGCGGGGAAAACGTAATCCAAGGGAATTGATGACAACCAGGGTAGAGGAAAGTATCATTGCTAACTCTGCATATTCTGATTTCAGACTTATACCAAAAATCGGATAGAAGGCCCCTGCTGCAATGGGAATTCCTAATACATTAAACAAAAAGGCCCAAAAGACATTCTGTTTTATTTTCGATAACAGTTCTGCGTCCCAGTTGGACCGTCTTTACCACATCCATCAAGTCATTCTTTATTAAGATAATATCTCCGTGCCCTTTTGTGACATCCATTTCTGCGCCAAGCATAATCCTCACATCGGGTTGTGTTAGTGAGGAAATATCAGAGCCACTATTACTAACCACACCAACCTTCATGCCCTGCCGCTGAAATCGCTCTATGACCGCTCTTTTTTCATCAGGCGATATCCTGTTATAGTGCTCATCAACACCTATCCCTGACACTGCAAACCTTGTTGTCTGCTCACGGTCCTCCGTCATCATGACAACCCTTATACCCATTCTTTTCAAGTGTAATAGAACATCTTGTTTTAACCCATTCATATCAAATACCAGCACATTTAACTCTGCAATCTTTTCAAATGTGGTGGAATGTTTGATAATGATAGAATGATTCAACCCTATTCTACTAGCAACCATAGTGGCTGCAGGGGTAACCCAGCAGAGAGAGCACGGACATGCAATTACGAGCACTGCGATTGACATCTTCAATGCCCACAAAGAGGGATACTCTCCGGCAAGGTGATAAAAGAAAAAGTACCAGCAAACAAAGGTTACTACAGATAAACCAACTGCTATGAGAATAAATGTATGGGACACCCTGTCTATAAACCTCAGGGAATGTCCATGATCCATGTATTCCTTCCCCCTTATCAATACTGAAGGTCTGTTAGTTTTTAACTCCATGGAATTCCGGAGTACCCAATCTGCCCTCTTCTTTACCCGTTCCCCCATATATTCTCCGATATGACTGAAGGTAACGAGCATTACTGCCGTCATGAAAAAGGCATGTTCCGGTAGAGCAAAGATACCTTGAACTGCCAGATTGCCGTATATATATGCAGCAAAGGTACCTAAGGAAATGAGTACGCACATATTAGCGAAGCGGTTCTTAATGGACTCGTATGCACAAGCAAAAAATGGTATTCTCGGACCCAGTACTGTCATCGTAGCAATAACCATCATAATATGTGGCATATAGGTATGTGGTAAATCTGATGGAGGGATATACATGAGTACCGTCATGGTAATACAAGCGATGATACTGGAGGTAAGCCATCCCATCTGCAGCAACTCCTTGAAAAACAGGAACCACAGATTACACAGATAAAACTTATACTCATAATATATGAGACTTTATGTTATAGAATCTCTGTAATCTGTGGTTCAAAGGGGATTACTTTAAGTCGTTTATCAATATAAATTCAGTAAGGCATCTGTTTTTGAAATATTCAGGATATTTTCTTGCAACAGGTTATTCACTATTTCGAAAATCTCATTTATTTGATTCTAAGGTCTAATTTAAACGCGCTGGGCTGCCATATCAGCCATTTTTCGGCAGGAGTCTGCACAACGTCTGCAAACATCGGCACACTTCTTCATCTGTTCATCATCAAAACTATCACAATCAGTTGCACATTTCATACAGATATCCGCACAAAAAGAGCATGCTTGTCCCGACCAGTCAGAGTTCCGAAGCATAAAGCCGGTGCTGCCCAAGCAGGCATCTATACAATCCTTCAGCAGTTTAATATGTCCTGCCTCCACATGTTTTCCTCCCTTCTCTAAACAATAGGATGCTGTTTGCACACAAACCTTGTAACAATCCAAGCAATCATTAATACACTTCTCCAATTCTTTTGACATCTGTTTTGTTCCTGTAATAGCCATAATAAGCTCCTTTCTTCTAAAAAGGTACATTTTGCACATTAATCCTTAAACAACTTAACGAATCCCCTTTGAAAAAGTAACTCCCTACTCCTTAATAGTAATGGGTAATTTTAATGGAATTTTTATTTAAACCTTCAAACAGCATACCCGTAAATAGGTATTTATAAAAATTCTTGTCTAGATACATAGGGGGATACAGGATATCTGTAATGTAATTTTGAATAATCATCATTTATGTATGTATAATCAAACATAATTGCCTATTAGTATCTTAATCCACGTAATCAGAAGCAGTTTTTCTATTTCTCCTCTGTATGCTAAAGCATACATTTCGTCTGTAATTGTATACATTGCATAGAACTTGTTATTTACATAAAAAATTAAGATGACAGGTTGTTTGCATATGTCTCTCCCCTACTACCATTCTTATGGCACCGGGGTTGCGTATAGATTATCCAAGTTATCTTCCAAATAGTTAAGGATCTTCAATCCCCTGTAAACGTTACCTATCTTCAGAATCCTCTAGGAGGTACCCATAATGAATCACACTGATATGTTGAGGGATTTTAAAATACGTTTCTGGGTATCCCTTGGTGTAACGATACCAATTTTAGTCCTTTCCCCTCTTATTCAATCGTTCTTCGGATTCTCTTTAGAATTTCCCGGTGAAAAATATATACTTTTTGGATTATCGAGTTTTGTCTTTTTTTATGGCGGGTGGCCATTCTTTCGGGGTGTTTCTCATGAATTCACGAAAAAACAACCGGGTATGATGACACTCATCGCTCTTGCAATTACGGTTGCATATACCTATAGCAGTCTGGTGGTTTTCGGATTAGAAGGAGAGGTATTTTTCTGGGAGCTTGCTACCTTAATCGATATCATGCTCCTGGGACATTGGATTGAAATGCGATCGGTAATGGGTGCCTCACACGCACTAGAGGAATTATCGAAACTCATGCCTGCCGAGGCGCATATCATTGTACGTGATGGATCAATAAAGGATGTAAAAATTGAAGAACTAAAGAAAGGGGATAGGGTTCTTGTAAGGCCCGGAGAAAAAATTCCAGCAGATGGTAAGGTTATTGAGGGTGAATCCGAGGTTAACGAATCTATGATTACCGGCGAATCGAAACCGGTGGACAAAAAAAAAGATGACAAGGTAATAGGAGGCTCTATAAACAGTGCTGGTTCATTAACCGTTGAAGTTACCAGGGTCGGTGAGGAATCGTATCTTTCCCAGGTAGTTGAACTGGTTAAAAAAGCAAGCGAAAGCAAATCAAGGGCACAGGACTTAGCAAATAAGGCAGCATTCTGGCTCACCATAACCGCTCTTGTTGCAGGAGTTATTACACTGGTAAGCTGGCTTCTCTACAACGCAAAATTTGACTTTATCCTTGAACGCGTAGTAACGGTTATGGTAATCACCTGTCCTCATGCATTAGGTCTGGCAGTACCGTTAGTTATTGCCATGATTACTACGCTGTCAGCAAAAAATGGTATTTTGATACGGAACAGGACATCGTTTGAAAGTGGACGGAGGTTACATACCGTTGTATTCGATAAAACAGGGACACTGACAAAAGGAGAATTCGGGGTAACGGATATTGTCCCTCTGGGGGATTGGAACGAAGAAGAGCTTTTACGCAGGACAGCTTCCCTTGAGGCACATTCAGAGCATACGATTGCTCAGGGCATTATCAAGAAGGCCAGGGAAAAAAATATGGAATTATATATGACTGAAAATTTTGAGGCGATTCCCGGAAAAGGGGCAAAGGCAAAAATCGAAGGCAATGAACTTTATATAGGAAATAGACGAATACTGGAAATTGTCGGTATTACACAAGATGAAGTTGAGAAAAGAATTGATGAGATAGCCTCTCAGGGTAAGACTATCGTGCTTGTTACAACCAAGGATAAAATTCAAGGGATCATTGGCCTTGCAGATATAATCCGGGATGAATCGAGAGAGGCAATTGAACGGCTAAAAAAATTTCATATAGCGGATGTTGTATTAGTAAATAATGATCCACGGACGGTAGTAGACGTAATATCCCTTTCCCGTATTACCTACCGAAAAACAGCACAAAATTTAGCATGGGCTACGGGTTATAATATTTTTGCAATTCCACTCGCTGCGGGGGTGCTCTCCAATTATGGAATAATCCTTCCACCGGCAGTAGGTGCCATCATTATGTCTGTAAGCACGATTATTGTTGCTCTCAATGCACGGCTTATTTCTTATAAGAAGGTATAAAAAGATTTTTTAATTTTCCCGTTTCAGAATGTATACTGGAATCCTAAAATAGCCCTCACATCAGGCGACTCATCACCTATTCCAAAACCCAAACCACCAGAGATAACTGTTAGAGGTGTTAATTGATAGCGAACACCAGTCTCAATCAAATTAAACTCAATATCTTCTTCCTTCCTTTCTTCACGTACATAATCAGCAACAAAGAGGGTTTCATTACTGAGCCTTGCACTATAACCAATTGAGGCCTTATACCAATCACTCCTCTCCCTGGGCTGTTCATCGTCGTTAAATTGATAGGCCAGATTAACGTGCAGCCGATGGAATAGGGAACTTCTGCTCAACGTTTTTGTAATGATAAACTTGACGAGGGGGTCTACGCCCTGACTGTCTTCACCGGTTGGAAGGTCTATGGCGCCCGTTACTGCAAATGCCGGTAAGAGAAGTGTCTCCTGGTTAAAATTGTAAAGCCACTCTAATCTTGTTTCTCCGATATCATCTGGCTCAATCTCACCAAAGAGTACGGGTACTTCAATAGAAATCTGTCCATTGCGCGGAAAACCGAACTCAAGCCTTGGTGTGACAATAAAGCTATCTACACCCTCGTGACCACGGTCATAATTAAAGACGGTCTGTATTTCACGACCTAAATAAGGGATTGGGTATGCATCAATCGTCTCAACAGGTAAACCCTCTTCAAGGTTTGTGTGATCGGCTGCTCTGGTTACGGAACTAAGGATAAAGATCACCATCAAAATTCCACATAAAATAACCAATCGGTATATCTTTGTTAACATACGCATAGTACCTCCTTTCAAAAATAGTAAATTATGAAGTTTGAGAACTACCGGTTTCTGATACTGGTGGCAGATCTGGGTCTTTATCCATTGGCATTGGCTCAACATCTGGTATATTGCCATATTTATCATGCCAACCTTTCAGCATTGCCTCAATCATCTTATGAGGCGTAACCCCCGCATCCATCATTTTGTGATCCATCTTCATGTCGGGTACAAGTTGCTTGACAGCATCATGCAACGATCCGGAGATTTCCCCTTCCTGCATGCCGGGTGTTAATTTCATACGGAGTTGTTTCATAACGGTATCAGGGACTTGTGCTCCACCATCAGGACTCATCAGAGGCCACATTTCCTGAAGCATCTCCTCCATCATTCGATTCATCGAACCCTCATAACCCTTCATCCAATCCTCATAACGGCGAGGATCCATATTAGGGTATGGAAGGTCAAATTTCCGTGCCAGTTCTTCATCGCCGGGCTGATAACTCATTGCCATAACAACACGGTACATCTCCTTACGTTTCTGGTCTATTGTCCATCCCTCATAAGCAAGGATATCATATGCTATACCGTGTAACATATGCAAATTGTCGAAGATATTTCCTGATTCAGGGCTCATTCGTGAGTACCTTGGCATAATTTCCCGGCTTAGCAGCATCCGCTGCGGCCGGTTATGAAAAACCTGGGTAAAGGTCAGCTGATGCGTCTGCTGCACCGATAGCTCCTGTTCATCGTCATTCCCTGCAATCATCATTGCCTCATAAATCACCGGATGCCACCAGTGTGCCACATAGAAATAGTTATTTGATTTGGGGTAGTTATTTCGGAAATAACCGAAATACGGCTTCATTAATACCCCGGCCCGGCGCATGGTTACATCTAATGGTGCCGGACTGCGTGCGACTTCATTCATTCTCAAATAGTACTGTACCGATCTATCTGTCCACTCCTTTTTTTTAGACCAGGGAATCCTTCTATATGACAGGATATCGTAGGTCTGCTCATGATGGATATGGGTCCAATCAATAGCCCGATAGAGCATCCACATCTCCTGGCCTACATAGGGACCATAGTACATCATAGTAGGCTCAATCCGTGGAGGATGATATGAGCGTGCCAATACTTCAGCATCAAACCCTGCATCATAATAGAATGCCTTTTCAAGTGGTGTAAGTTGCAATACATCATGCTGTTTGGCATGAGCAAAGTGAACTGCGGAGGAAAAGCGATAAGCATCGTTATGGCGATAATAGAATGCAGTGTTATAGCGTTTTGTAAACGGTCTTAGCTCATACACCTCGTTGCGTTGTTCAAAATGAAAATGATTATTCGCCCAACTGGTCTGTGCAATAGTAACTATTGCTGAAATGATAGATACAAATAATGGTAGCCGCATACTTCACCTCCGGTAAGGTTTCCCTATAGTATTTGTCAATCTCATAATCCACTCCGTTATTAACCAAAATCGCAAATAGAATACCAAAGGTATGGCTCAGATTAAACGGAGCTAGAGATAACAAATTTGATTGATAAGGTAAATTATGTTTGACACTGTGTAAAATATATGATAATTTGATTCTATATTTTACATAATGTAAAACATATATATCTTTGTAAATTTCAAAAACTCGAAAATAATCTTTTTTGTCTGTTTCGATAATCTTACGTCAGGAGGGTTTTATGAGAAATTAGAATATCTTACTTTTTTCAAGTGATTAATTTTGGTCTATTTCGATGATCTTATTTCAGGAGAGAGTTTTGTGAAAAAAAGATTTTTTGGATTTTTGATTTGTGCAGCAATTGCGATACACATGAGCGGAAAGTGGGTTTTTGCTGAGCATGCTAAATATCTGTTCAAGAGTTGGGATAATAGTATCTTTGTTTATACAGGACTGGGAGAATCGGTAGATATCATTGATCCGGTAAAAATGAAAAGAGTTGGTACGATACCCGGGATTGCCGATATTCATAATTGCTTTACCTCATATAATGGTACCGCTCTTTATATAACTGCCGGAAAGGAAATAGTAAAGGTATCCATCAATGGAGAAAAAGGCGATGGTAAGATAAGGCGTAAGGAACACCTCGTTGATGAACTTGCCCACGTAGCCTTAAGCCTTAACGGTAAGAACCTCTATATCTCAGATGGTAAAGACAATGTTCTCGTAATAGATGCGAATACCCTGGAAGCAGTAAAAACTATCAATATGCCTACAGGTCTGGATAATGTGGTTAAGATTGTAAAAGATGAGTTGGGTAAGCCCTGGGATGATACGGACAGCAATCCGCATGGACTTGCGATACACCCCGGAGGAAGATATGTTTATGTTCCTTTAGTTTGGAGTGGCGCCGTTGCTGTAATTGACACGTGGGTTAATGAAGTCGTTAAGACCTTGTATTTAAATGCATCTAATGCCAATCAGCCTGGTCATGGGACAACGCCTGTGGCCTTGGGTTTTTCTACCGATGGTCGCTGGTGCTTTGTCAGTTGTGCAGTTCCAGGTTATGAATGCATTCTGAACACCTCCAATCCTGCAAACCCCAAAATTGAAACTACCGTTGCCGTTGGACTGTCTCCTATTCAAGTACCTGCAAATCCAACAAACAGATATTTTATTGCACCATGCCAGACATCGAGTTTATTAGATAATCAAGCATCACCCGTACCTGATCCTGTTTTTAATAATGCAGGATGGATTGATTGGATTAATGCGAATAAAGACACGGCCCTTGATTTAGTCGAGGCATTACTCAGTGCCCTTCATGAGGCAATGCCGATGGAACCTAATGATGATAAGCCAGACGCTTGTTTTGTTGTAGAGATTGATGATAACTACGATCGTGATGGAACCTCATGGGAGGTATTAAGTATCGTAGAGGCAGGTGTTGGTCCACATGGTGTGAGCTACACACCTGGTGGTGAATTTGCCTTCGTTACCCTCTCAAATGAGATTCCAGGAAAGGTTGCAGTTATTGTAGAAACAGAACCTGGGAAATTTAAGGTTATCCACAAGATAAAGGTAGGTACTTTTCCTAACGGAATTTCAACAAGGTTTGGGAAAAATCAGAATTCTTAATACAATAAGCCACTAAAGAGATTGGAACCACAGATTTAAAGCTAATAGATTTTACTTGATAAGTCATGAAAAGATGTAATAATTAAATAATCTTTTACTATATGTAAAACTATCGCATTAACGAAAAATATTTGTTCTTATACGGGGGAGTTAACCAAGAGGAGAGTATGTCAAGGATATACGATGATATTACCAAGAATTATTTACGTATAGCGTTATTACTTGCCTTTATCATTGGTTTAAGTACTGCATATATCGGTTGTTCAAATGGCTCAAGGAACTGCAAAAGTATTTTTAGAAAAGATCTCACATCTTATACATTGGATGAGAAGGATTAACGCAGAGCTATTGTAATTTCATGAACATTTTTGAAATGGTCTCAGAAAGGAGATGTACGATGAATACTATTTTACGTACTGTATTAGTATCCACCTTTGTTATTGGTTTAAGTGGGACTTATGCGAGTAAGGTTCTGTGGGCATGTGGTGGATCACATGGCAGCGAAGAAGGGCACGGTAGCCATAAACCAGATGGACACGTAATTCAGGCAAAAGCAGAGGCTGTTAAAGATCCGGTATGCGGTATGGAAGTTGGTGATACAAAAAAGGCACTTTCAGAAGAGTATAAAGGGAACGTATACTACTTCTGCTCCGAACAATGTAAAAAGACCTTTAAAAAAGATCCTGCATCCTATACAACTCCGGAGTCTCAACAACACATTGGGGAAAAAGGACACAAGCATTAATAGATGTATCTTCTGAAAGATATTAATCGAATCTTCACAAGTGAGATATTTAACTCGTTTGTTATAACAATGGTTCGGACATATTTAAGCGGCAATAACGCCAAGATTCCTGAGTTCTTGATAGATAGTTTGAATTTTTTTACTGTTAGGGTCGAGTTCTAACTTTGATAAAAATACATTCAGCATCATTTCATTGGCATATGAACGCTTATAGGATGCCATCGAAAACCCCTCATTTTTACTCGAAGGGTTTTTCAAGCGATGTTCTATTCGTACAAGATTTAATAAAGAGAGACTCAGATTAAAATGAAAATTGAGACTCTGCTGACACCGTGCTTGAGAATGGGTTAGTCCCAGGTACTGTTTAGCATCCCGGTAGGTAAATTCAATTTGAAACCGTGCCGTATAATATCGATAGACTCTTTGTGCATCCATACTCAGGTCAGTTGAGAACAGAAGCAGAAAGGATTTTTTTCCCTTTTCATCAAGGAAATAGACAAAGACTACCTGAATTTTTCTTTTGAGGGCAATGCTATAGACAATACTGCTAGAGAGAGAAATATTCTTATCAATCTTCTGATGCTGAAATTTCGATACCTCAGGAGAATTAATGATAAGTTTTACCGTATAGAGTTTTGGACGTCCTCGTTTCCTTTTGTGATAGTGTGGTGCCTTGTAGAGGTATCTCAGATTGGCATCTTTGCGAAGTTTCCCGACAATCTAATAGCCGGCATCCAAAGAACTATCGATAAATCGTTTTTTGGTATAAAAGCCATCAACGGCCAGGAGCTTGGGCAAAGCAATAGGAGTCTTTACTTGCTGAAGTGTTCTCAGTTGTCCAAGAAAAAAATCAAGGGTATTTTCCTCTGAAGACCTTTGAACAGGAGGCACTTGCCCAGCAGTCAAGGTATAGGCGGTTTTGTACGTTACATCAACGAGTGCAAGGGAAGAAATCTCAAGCCCTCGGCCAGGACGATGTTGAACACCGTTCCAAAAGGTACCTAAGCCATACGTTGCTTTGCCACTTTTGGGAATGAATGATGCATCAAGTGCTAAAAGATATTCATTCTGGTGATGATAAACAGTTTCGATTAAGGAGCTATTGAACTGGATAAAGTTAAAATAACGCCTAAAATTTCTCGAATAGGTCTTTTCATTGAGTTGACTATATCGGCTTAAATTTAAAAAATTGATTCGACCCGTTAAGGAAAGTGCTGCCTTGAACAAAATAAGCATAAATTGTATGTGTGATTTTCGTAAATGATTCATCTGGTTTAAAATATTCTCTGCTAATTTCATGTACCATATATCCTCTTTTTCTCATGTTTGGGTAATTCTTATTCTCTTTGGATATATGGTACTTCTACTTACCCTCTCTTAGTAAGTGAAAAATGTCCGAACCATTGTGTTATAATAAATGGCATAAAAATAGAAAGGAGATTTCATGAATTGTGTTTTACGTAAAGTTTTGATACTCTTCATTGTTGTTGTTTTAAGTGGTATCTATATGAGTTGTTCGGGACCATCTAAAAAAGACACTACGAATGATTCACCACAACACGGCCATGGTGGAGGATGTGGGCATTAATATGCTTATTTTCCGATAAAATCAAAGAGAAGGAGGTCATACCATGTACAGTACTATTTTACGTATAGTTTTTTTAGCCAGTATTACCGTAGGCTTAAGTAGTACTTATACAAATAATATTATATGGGCATACAGTGAAGAAAGTAAACAGAGTAATCATGAATCAAGTGGACATGCTGCTCAGGCAAAAGATAAGGAAAAGGTCGAAAAAACTGAGGTTGTAATAGATCCCGTGTGTGGTATGGTCATCAGCGATATCAAAAAGGCACCCACTGAGAACTATAAAGGCACAACGTACTACTTCTGCTCGGAAAACTGTAAAACGGCCTTTAAGAAAAGCCCGTCATCCTTTTTAGAAGGTCTACTTAAGAGATAACAATGCTAAATTATTACCATGTCATTTTGTGTAGTTATAAATTTTGCGTTTATCTGTTACGATAAAGAAATAACCGATGAAGGCCATTTTTGTCCATTTGTCAGGTAGCCGCCGGGGAAATACGGAACTATTCGCTTCTCATAAAATATCTATTGGTACTGATACCTCGAATGACCTTTGTTTTGATCCAATACTAGATGAAAACACATCTAAACATCACGCCGAGATTCTCCTCAGTAACTGTGATTATGTATTAAAGGATAAAGGAAGTGCCAAGGGGACGTTAGTAAATAATAGAGTCGTCACCGAGATTACACTGAAAGACGGCGATTTAATCGAGTTCGGTGCTGGTGGACCCAAGGTACGGTTCCGGATTAAAGCGGGCAAGGCTGACGTACATAAGCCCTGGGCAGAGATATTGGAAGATTCTTTGGGGATAGCGCAAACTTCCCAAAAAAGAGGGCATATTTCCGCAACGATTTTTCTGAAACAACTTTTATGGGAATCTTTTACTCAATCCTCGCATACTTTTAAAATCTATCTTTTTACGATACTTTTTATCATAGTGGGAAGTCTGGCACTATACCTCCATGGACAATATGTCAAATTGTCTAAAACGACAGAAAGGGTAAGTGTTCTCGAATTGGAGAGGTCGGTTGCTGAAAATATCCTTAAGAATTACAGTGGCGGAGTTTGTTTCATTCAAGGGTCATTTTATTTTTATGACGAGGAAACGAATGAACCTGTCATGACAATGCGCATGGAGGGGATGAAAGGGTTCAATGAATACACTGGTACGGGGTTCTTAGTCAGCAAGGATGGTCTAATCCTCACCAATCGGCATATTGCCGAACCATGGTGGGCACTGAAGATGATACCATATATTCATATCGAACCAAATCTTAAGCCGAGATTTGATGTATTTAAGGCATTTTTCCCTGGCATTAAAGAGCCTTTTGACCTAAAGACAGAAAAGATTTCTGATGATGTAGATATAGCTTTGTTGCGTATTGATATGCGCGGAGAAAAAATTCCCACTCTCGAATTAGATTACACGGGGAAAGGTGCGGTAATTGGTGAGCCTATGTTATTGTTGGGATATCCTGCTGGTGTAGGAGCTATTTTTGCAAAGACTGATCCTGAAATTGTTAACCAATTTGCTCATCTGCCATTTATCCCATTAGTACAAGAACTCTCAAATTGGGGACTGATAAGGCCACTTTCTACACATGGTCAATTAAGCGATATTATGTATAACAGGATGGTCTATGATGCTGAAACAACCTCAGGTGGTAGCGGAGGTCCTATCTTTAATAATAAAGAGAAGGTGATCGGGATTAACTATGCTACTTTTCCCGGATTCCGTGGTTCCAATTTTGGCGTCCCTATTAGCTATGGTATCGAATTAATAGAGCAAGTCTCGCATCGATAATAATCTTAATATCCTGAATTTTATAAAGAAGGCAAACCATGAAGACTATCCTTATCGTTGACGATGATAAAAATCAGCTTTTACTTTATGAGCAAGAACTATCATTAGAAGGCTATCATGTTGTTACGGCAATGGATGGTCTTGAAGCGGTAAAGAAGGTAAAAGAACAGACTCCGGACCTTATTATAATGGATCTCTTTATACCTAATATGAATGGTATCGAAGCAATGAGTAGTATCTTAAGTCAACGCAGAAAGATACCAATTATTATCAATACGGCTTATAGCGGTTACAAAGATAATTTTATGTCGTGGTTAGCTAACGCTTATATTATTAAGTCCTCGAATTTGAATGAATTGAAGGATACAATAAAGAAATTAATAGGTAAAATCGAAAAATCAGACGGATCTCTCTAATACTACTTATGGCGTAATTTAACAAAGGAAATTTTTTAAAGATTTATAGAGGTAAAGTATAATGCATGTATCTCATGATAGATTCAAATATAATCTCCGTATCTTCAGAAAGGCATTTTTACCCTGGGTATTGTCCTCACCAAGACACCTTTGGATGGCCTTGAGTTTATTTGGAAAGGTATGGAAGAAATATAAATCTAGTATTCGTTTGCAAAATCGAATTGATTATCCCATTCCTCATTCCTTTGTTTTAAGCCTTACTTCCGATTGCAATCTTGCTTGCGACCATTGTTATGCACGGGTATATGATGAGAAAAAGGTTTTACCCTCGAAAGTATTGGAGAGTATTCTAAGACAAGCTAGCTCGTTAGGTTGTTTCTTTTTTGTCCTTACCGGTGGAGAATCCATGTTATATCCAGACCTACTAAATATCTTAAGCCGACATGGTGATAGTATTTTTATCCTGATAACCAATGGGACTATGGTATCCGATGATGTTGCTGAAAAGCTAGCTTGTTTACCCCATATAATCCCGGTAATTAGCCTCGAAGGTGGTTTGGAGGATACGGACAAGAGGCGCGGTACCGGAGTATACAATAAAGTTATCAACGCCTTTGATAATCTCCAAAGGAACAAGATACTGTATGGGTTTTCTATTACGGTTACTTCGGAGAATGTGGAACAACTTCAAAAAGAAGAGATTTTTGGAGAAAAGCACCCCTACGGCGCCCGGCTAGGATGTTTTATAGAATACATCCCAACAGGGAGAACACCGAATTTGAGCTTATGCTTATCATCTGCTCAAAGAGACTCATTTCGGCAATGGTTTTTAAAACTGAAGGAAAGATCAAACACTTATTTGATTCACTTCCCTGGAGATGAGGAGCTTATGGATAATTGTCGGGAGGCAGGAAAAGGATTTATTCATATCAATCCGGAAGGTTACATAGAGTCCTGTGCCCTGCTGCCCTCCAGTAAGTATAATGTGGTGGAAACACCTCTTGAAGTATGCTTAAGAAACTCGTATTTCGATAGTCAGCAATGTTCCCATGATTATGAGGCACTTGAGAATCACCCTTGTATGAGCCACAGACAGGGTCTGAACTATAGTGTTTTTGATTGATGGCAACTCTTCAGGCCACAAAGACACAAAGTCACAAAGAGAATCGCTTGGTAGGAGCCGTCTCCCGACGACGATTGACAATGCACAAGATTATTGCAAATGAACATGGGTTGCAAACAGGGGGTTAGATCCTACCGCTGCATCAAAATTTTAATTTTGTTTGAGAGAAGGTAATCCTATGATTGAAAAAATGCTCAAAACATCCTGGCATACCATGGAGGCTAATGAAGTAATAGCGAGCCTCAATGCCGATATCAATACGGGAATTACTCACGCTGAGGCAGAGAACAGGCTCAAGAAATACGGACACAATCAATTAGAGGAAAAAGAACGTGTATCCCCCCTATTAATCTTTTTCGGACAGTTTAATAACTTTATTGTATGGATATTGATTGCGGCTGCCATTACCTCAGGGGTTATGAAGGAATGGATCGATGCATTAGCTATTATTGCCATTGTTATCATTAATGCTATTATTGGATTTATCCAGGAATACCGTGCCGAGAGGTCTCTTGAAGCCTTACAGAAAATGTCAGCCCCTTTTTCAAAGGTTCTGCGGAATGGCGAAGTATCATCAATTCCTTCCCGGGATATTGTACCGGGAGATATCGTTTTACTCGAAGCCGGGGATTATGTCCCTGCCGATGGCAGACTCTGTATTTCCTTTGGCTTGAGAACTCAGGAGGCATCACTTACGGGGGAATCAACATCCATTAACAAATCGGTAGAACCGCTTCACAATCCATCTTTACCTATTGGAGACAGGAAGAATATGGTCTTCATGGGCACCTCGGTAACGAGCGGCAAAGGTACCTGTGTCATCGTATCAACAGGCATGCAAACAGAACTGGGTAAGATTGCGGGTCTTATCCAGGCGGCAGGAAAAGAGGAAACCCCCCTTCAGCGCAGACTTGAAGCCTTTGGAAAAAAGCTGGTTTATCTGTGTCTTGGAATCGTGGTAATCGTTTTCCTTTTAGAGATATGGAGAAAAGATCCGATATTAGAGGCATTCCTTATATCGGTGAGCCTTGCTGTTGCTGCTATTCCAGAAGGATTACCAGCCATAGTAACGATTGCCCTGGCATTAGGTGTGCAGCGTATGGTAAAGAGACATGTACTGATTCGAAAGTTGCCAGCCGTAGAAACGCTGGGAAGTACTACGGTAATCTGCTCAGATAAGACAGGTACTTTAACTCAAAATGAAATGACCGTTAAAAAAATATTTGCCAATAACAAAATGATCGATGTTTCAGGAACCGGCTATACCCCTGAAGGAGACTTCACTCATAATGGCATACCCCTTTCAGAAATTGACCGGCAAGCACTCAGAAAGACTTTAGAAATCGGTGTACTGTGTAATAATGCATACCTGAAAAGAGAAGATACTACCTGGAAGGTCATTGGAGACCCTACAGAAGGAGCTCTATTGACTGCCGCTGCTAAAGTAAACGTCTGTAAAGAAAATTTTGAAAAAGATTATCTACTTGTCTCAGAAATTCCTTTTGATTCCGAACGAAAGAAGATGTCCACAATCAGAAAAACACCCGATTCTACCCTACTCGTTTATGAGAAAGGTGCACCAGATGTTATTTTAAAGGATTGTACAAAAATATATACGGATGGAGGAATAAGGGATTTAACGAAGGATGATATCAAGACCGTCTTAAATGCAACCTGTGAGATGGCAGAAGCAGCATTGCGCGTTCTCGGTGTGGCGTTCAAATCACCCGGCCACAACATTGCAAATCCAATCTCTGATGCTGTAGAAAAGGATATGGTATTTACAGGATTATTGGCAATGATTGACCCACCCAGACCTGAAGTAAAAGATGCCGTTGCTGTCTGCAATAAGGCTTGTATAAGAACGGTTATGATTACGGGAGATCATAAAAACACGGCTAAGGCAATTGGTGAAGAGTTGGGATTACTTAAGAAAAATTTTATGGCCATCGATGGAATGGAGTTGGATAAGCTTTCCGATGACGATCTGGAAAAAGAGGCGCCAAAGATAGGGGTATATGCGCGGGTTTCTGCTGAACATAAACTTCGAATTGTGAAGGCATGGAAGAAACACAATCAAGTTGTGGCAATGACAGGCGATGGGGTAAATGATGCCCCGGCCATTAAAGAAGCGAACATCGGCATATCGATGGGCATTACCGGTACCGATGTTACCAAAGAGGCCTCTGATATGGTTATAACGGATGACAACTTTGCATCCATTGTTGCAGCCGTTGAAGAAGGACGGGGTATTTATGATAATATCCGAAAATCTATTCACTACCTGCTTTCGTGTAACGCAGGTGAGATTTTAACCATGCTCTTTGCCTCAATATTCAATCTTCCCATTCCTTTATTTCCAATACAAATACTATGGATCAACATTGCGACAGATGGATTACCCGCACTGGCGTTAGGTGTTGATACGGTAGATCCTAACATCATGAACAGACCCGCCAGAAGATCAACAGAACAAATTATAGATAGAAGTTTGGGAAAATTGATACTATTTCAAGGTTTTCTTATAGCATTCAGCACTATTTTTGCTTATTTATATATTCTATACTACACCAGTAGTGTAGAGCCTGGCTATCTCTATTATTGGTTCAAGAATGAATTAATACCCTGCTGTTTAGGCGGCACATTAAAAAGCGATCTCGACCGGTCAAGAACAGTTGCTTTCTGTGTGATGGTAATCTCTCAATTATTTCATTCCTTTAACTGCAGAAATGCAAAACATTCACTATTTCAGATTGGCCCTTTTACTAATAAAAAACTTTTATTGGCAACGGGGCTTTCCTTAGCTATGCAGGTAGCCATTGTCTATATCCCTTACTCTGAAGGCATCTTTAAAGTAACGCCTTTAGGATTGCAGGATTGGATTATCGTCTTTGGATTTTCTTCTCTTACTTTTTTTGTTATGGAAATAATAAAATGTTTTTTAAGGAAGAGATAGCTTACTCTGTCATAAGAGAAAAATAATTTTTATTGCAATCATACCTGTAACGTTAACCTGTGTTTAAAACTTTTTATGATACAAAGGAGAATAGTAATATGTTGAATGGGAAACTTATTGGAATAGTTGCGTTTGCGGTTATATCTATTAGTGTGATGATTGGGGAAGCAGCTTTGATGATGGACAAAGTAAAGAAAACACATTGGGGCATTGTGCGATAGCCCCAATGTGTTTTCAAGATTTATCCCAGGCTTCTTCGTATCATTTTGTCTCAAAAAGGTAACAAATGATGACCAAAGACCCTGTTTGCGGAATGGTTGGAAAAGAAGAGCTCAAATACGAATACAAAGGCCATATATTTTATTTTTGCTCAAATTTCTGCAGAAATGAATTCCAGAAATCCCCGGAAAACTACACTGGCCAAAGGTATATCACCACTGCCGTAGAAGGAAAAAAGGAGAGAAAGATTGCTTATTTCTCCATGGAAATAGGTATTAACTCTCATATTCCGACATACAGTGGAGGATTAGGAGTTTTGGCAGGAGATACTATACGATCCTGCGCTGATTTGAAAGTGCCTATGGTAGCGGTTACTCTCTTATACGAAAAGGGGTATTTCTATCAGAAATTGGATATCTTGGGAAACCAGCAAGAGATCCCTGTTCAATGGAACCCCGAAGACTTCTTAAAACCCTTACCTAATAAAGTCAGCGTACAAATAGAGAAGAGAACGGTAGTTATTCAGGCCTGGCAATTTAATATTTTAGGCATAACCGGCTACTCTGTACCTATCGTATTTTTGGATACAGACCTGAAAGAAAATAATGAATACGACAGAGGACTTAACGATTATCTGTACGGAGGAGACCAAAGATACAGGTTTGCCCAGGAAATTATCCTCGGAGTCGGTGGAGTACGTATGCTCCATAATTTAGGTTATACAGAAATAAGAAAGTATCACTTGAATGAAGGCCATGCCAGCCTATTAACATTGGAATTATTACAAGAACAAAAAATAAAGAATGAGTTTTTGTGGGATTATGAAACAGTAAGAAACCTTTGTGTATTTACTACGCATACACCAGTACCGGCAGGACATGATCAATTTTCTTACGATTTAGTAAATCGCGTTTTGGGAGAATTGGTACCTCTTGATATCTTGAAGATGCTTGCCGGAGAAGAAAAGCTAAATACGACCTTGCTTGCCTTGAATCTAAGTAAATATATCAATGGCGTAGCAAAAAAACATGGTGATGTCTCAAAATCGATGTTTCCTGGCTATCCTATAGATTCCATAACCAATGGCGTGCATTCAGTTACCTGGACATGTGATAGTTTTAAGGAGCTTTATGACAAATATATACCAGGGTGGAAAAATGATCCTTTTAGTCTGAGATATGCCTTAAATATTCCTAAAAGAGAAATATGGCAAGCACATGATAAAGCAAAGAGAATTCTCGTTGATTATATAAATAAAGAAGAAAATGCAGGTTTTCATTACGATACTTTTACCATTGGATTTGCCAGGCGCGCAACGCTCTATAAGAGAGCGGATTTGGTATTTTCTGATATTAACAGGCTTATTGATATTTCAGATACTATGGGTAAAATTCAAATTGTTTTTGCTGGTAAAGCTCACCCGCAAGACTGGCCCGGGAAAGAAATGATTAAAAGAATTTTTTCAGATATAAATCGATTAAGAGACAAAGTAAAAATAATATATTTAGAAAATTATGATATGGAACTGGGGAAAATGCTCACTTCGGGAGTAGACCTCTGGCTAAATACCCCTCAAAGGCCCAATGAGGCATCGGGTACTTCTGGTATGAAGGCAACGCACAATGGTGTCCCGAGTTTTAGCGTCTTGGATGGTTGGTGGATTGAGGGTCATATTGAGGGTGTTACCGGTTGGTCTATCGGACCAGAGACTATAGATAGTGGATACGATAGTAAGAAAGATGCAGAGGAACTATATAGAAAATTAGAAACGATAATAGTACCTATATTCTACCATAATCGAAATAAATGGATTGGCATCATGCAGCATTCCATTGCCATTAATGCCTCATTTTTTAATACCCACAGGATGGTTCAGCAATATGTCTTGAATTCATATTTTATATAAGAAAAATCCTCATGAGTTAAAAGTTTCCTTTTTATAATACATAACGGTATTCCGGATCAATTATGGGTAATATTAACCATACACAAAACAATGAGCACGCTGTCATTAATGAATACGCCAATCTTGCTTCTCAATATGATAAGCATTGGGCCTTTTATATCAACGCAACCCTTCAAGAAACACTAAAGCGATTGGATATTAAACCAACTGATACAGTATTGGATATCGGCTGTGGTACAGGTGCATTACTCCGGTCAATTTCCATAAAATATCCTTCAGTTAATTTAATCGGGATAGATCTCAGCAAAGAAATGATCAAGGTTGCTTGCAATAAGCAAATCAAAACATGCAATCTTGTTACTGGCAATGCACAGCATTTGCCCTTCCGCTCAAAAAGTTTCGATATAGTAGTCTCCTGTAACGCCTTTCACTATTTACGTAAGCCTGAAGCATGTTTATTGGAGATCGCCCGTGTACTTAAACCTCAGGGTAGAATCGTAATTACTGATTGGTGCGATGATTATATTGTCTGTCGTATTTGTGATTTATTTCTTCGTATGTTTAATCGTGCACATTTCAAAATGTATGGGCTTAGTGCATGTGAGCGTTTACTTCGAGGCACTGGTTACCGTAATGTAAGAGTTGAGAGATACAAAATCAACTGGCTTTGGGGTCTCATGACTGCAAAGGCCCAAGTTAATCATTACTAACCATACACTTTAAGAACATATCCGAGTACGTATTTATATGATACTCTTTGTAATAAAAGCCTTTACAGGAGGGATGAGACAAATTACGATATGCCATAGAGTATATTCGTATGAGACTTGAGGATACCTTTTTGCTGAAAGGTATTTTATATTTAATTTTTTATGAAAGGAGAAGAGAGCATGTTGAATAAAAAATTTGTAGGAATAGTTGCGTCTGCGGTTCTGTCTGTTAGCGTGATGGTATGGGGAAGTAGTTTTTCTTATGCCAATGAAAAACCGCACAAACACAAGGAAACTGTTCCTGGAGAATCTGAAACAGAGACCATGGAAAGTAAGTGCCCTAAATGCGAATTGACACGGGTAAGACCTATAAAGGGAAGGGCATATCACCCAATACAATGGAAGATGAAATGTCCGGAATGCAAGAAAGAGCCAAAAGAAATGCTCATAGTTCATTGCGATGAATGTGATGAAAATTTCCTTGAATGCCCAATTTGTAGAGCAGAACAGAAGAAGGCAAAAAATAGGTGAGATATATTTCTTCAGAAATAGTATGGGTGGATTCGGCGTAAAAACCAACGCCTTAATCCACCCTACTCATAAATGGAAATTTGACTAGGGGCATGTTGCAACATGCCCCTACGGTTATTTGTCCTATATCTGAAGATGTACAAGATACTCTCAATTCCCTGCCTGAAAATCTGCACGGGGATAGCAACCCGAAAGGGTTGCCCTGCAGAATTGAAGTTCCTATACATTATCTCTTTCTCTTTGTAGATTTTTTCCCGATTTGCTAGGGTTGAGTGGAATTATTGTTTGTTTTCGGCCCCTGAGTCTTTACCAGAAGGTCTACCACCAATTTGGCCTCCTCGTAACCAAATCTGGCCGAAGGAAGTGTATCCCGGGTTATCACCTGCATCTTTTTGACAATCTTCTCCCATCCATCCCTATCATGCGTCTCAAGAAGTATCTGTTCTCCAGGATGACAGATAAGGCACTTCGCAACAAATATATTGCCTCCGGCGTCTTCTTTCAGCACATCGGCTCTTTCTGATAAAAACTGTGTAATCCGGCTGGCATCCTCTTTGGTTATATATTCAGAAGCCTCGGACTGCATGCGATCAACAGTTTCTCTCCATTCCCCGGTAGTCTTATCTTTCAGAAGAATCCGGTTTATGGAGTGACACGAAGTGCACCGGTCTACAAATAAAAGCCTCGCATCTTCATAATCCTTTCTTTCACTCGTTGCAGCCCTGATTCGTTCTGGCAATATACTTACAATTTCGCTGATAATCTGCTGAGCTTCTTCGGATGTAATCCATTCAGGATTCTTATCCCTCATTTCTTCCACAATATTCTTCCATGCTTCTGCAGGTCTTGGCATGATGAATACCCGTTTTAATGTATGGCATCGGGAACATTTTGTATCAACTAAAAGATGTTTACTCACAGCATCTTTGGTTTCCCGGGCCGTGAGGACGGTCAAAACAATAAAATGACACAATACCATAATAACCGGTATCATATACTTCATTATCAGGTAATCTCCTTGCTGTATAATTCTAATCGGTAATTAACTGTAGAAAATTCTCAGAAGGTGTTTTCAGATAAATGAATTTGGGAAGATTTTTCACCCTACCCATAAAACTCCTCTCGCTATAGGATAATAAATAGCACTTTTCCAAAGTATGAGCGGTATAAGGATGATCATATTTTGCTTCTGTAATGATATAATAATTCACTGACAAAACAATGATAAATCTAATTTCCATTCATAACTTTTAATTTCTTGAAAATAATTTGAGATCGTGCTATAAGATAAGACCTTAGTCCTGAAAACGATAGAATCGGACAGAAATATCCCGAATAAACTGGAACACTATTCTTAGCTTGATGCATACGGGCTTTAAACCTGCAAAGACAGACCGAAAGGTTCGCTCTGTTATCAAATTACCCCTTTCTTTTACCTTAACAAAATACCCTTGACGGAGGAAATGAAGATGAGAAAAATAATCTTAATTTGGTTAAGTTTCATATCCATCTTGTTTTCTCGGCAAATTTTTGCCGGAGATGTAATTATTACCGTGGATAGATTTACCCATCATAATGAAGCTCCTGTCCAATTTTCACTGTGTACTAGTGAAGAATGCCACGAGAAGAGAGATAAGGGATATAGTACTATAGATGCACAACTTATCGAATCTACTGAGAATTTCAGGAAATATAGGATTAAAAACCTACAGCCAGGGGTGTACTCTCTTTCTGCATATCATGACCTTAATAATAGCGGTAAATTAGAAAGAAGTGGCATTCTCGGAATACCGGAGGAACCTATTGGGTTTTCAAGGCTTGACGTTCAAAAAATAAGGCGCCATCCAAGATGGGATGATGTTAAGTTTCAAGTTGGTAAAGAGGATACATCAGTCATAGTCCATCTGGTTGATAAATTTGGCCTATAGGTATTTTATCTCTTCTTAAAGTATATTAAAGTTTACGTAGCTTTACCGATGAAAAAATTATATAATTGTTACAATATTTTTTATGATACCGCGATATCACCTGCAGAAAAAAGAAAGAGAAATAAAGGAACCGAAGGAATTACTTGCAATAATAAAAAAGGGAAAATACACTACGATTGCAATGTGCAAAAATAATGAGCCATATATTGTTACGCTGAGCTATGGCTATGATGAAATAAAAAATGCACTCTATTTCCATAGCAGACAGAAAGGTTTGAAATGTGAATTTATTAAAGACAACCCCCATGTATGTGCAACCATCATAGAAGATAGAGGCTATATTATGAACGATTGCGCACATGAATTCCGGTCGGTAATCATCTGGGGAAATATGTATCTGGTGGAAACGTTAGGAGAAAAGAAACACGCAATGGACATTTTATTATATCATCTGGAAGAAAATCCTGACAAAATAAAACAAGAATCCCTGTCGAATGATAAAATATACAGGAATTTAGGGATGTTGAGACTGGATATAATTGAGATAAACGGTAAATGGGGAAGGTAGATAAAGTTTTCATTTACATGCATAGTGGGGAAGCAAGGCGAAAGCCTTGCCCTACTCTTTAATAAGAGATATTCCGTGAAATGTAGAATAGGCTGTGGAGCTTGTTGTATTGCACTGTCAATTTCATCCCCAATACCGGGAATGCCAAATGGTAAACCTGCCGGTATCCGATGTGTACAGCTTGGTCCGGATAATCGTTGTCTCCTTTTCGGCAAACCGGAAAAACCTAAGGTCTGTTCAAATCTTATACCCTCAAAAGAAATGTGTGGGCAAACGTTCGGGGAAGCATACGAATATCTGGAATTTCTCGAACGATATACCACCCCAACCTCTTAAATCTCATATATGGGTTAGGCATGGGCAAACCAGTTTGTCCATGCCATCTCCTTTACCGCTGAAATTCCAAACAGGAAATAAACATCTTACTTTGGTGTGAACTTAAACTTCTGCCCCCCTATTGCCGCCTCATACATTAAACCATTTTTCGTTAGAGTAAAGATTGCAACACCATTATTATAGTCGGCATCAAGAGAAATCCCATCGGCTGCGGCTACGGCGGAGGCTCTCGCACCTAGTTTGAGATTACCTGTCTTGAAGTCTTCAAGTGTTTCTTTATCTTTAAAAAAGACGATTTCACTGTAGAGCTGGCCGCCAAGCTGAACACCAAGAGTTACTTGTACCAGGCTCGCAGTACCAATCATAGTTCCCTGTTCATAGACTTCTCCTTTGCCATGAGCGGCTCCAATGCCGGCTCCTCCTTTTGTAACGGTTGGAAATATGGCGTAACCATAAGCCTTCTCAAAATAGACCTTCAAGCCTGGATAGTGATTTTTAAAATTTGTAACAGATACTGCAACTTGTGTATTCGTAATATCCCGATCTTCTGTTGTCTCAGCATCAAGCGGGTTCCATCCCGCATATGCAGGCATAGCAAACACAACGGTAATGCTTAATGCGATAAAGCTCTTAACAAGTGCTTTTTTCATTTTTTCCCTCGAGAAAGAATTTGTAAGATAACCTAATTACTATGAGATGAATACTTGAAATTTGCCAGATAACAGAAAGGAGATAAATAAGTGAGGGATTTTATCATATCCTGTATCGGAGTGCAAGTATCATGTTGCATAAGTACTATTTCACTTTTTATTGATAGTTTCCCTTGCATTAAATTCTTATAATTATTTAAAATAGGTCTTCGGCGACTTTAGTGCCACTACGGAGTTTATTTGAATTTCCTATGCATAAAAACAGGCGATAAAGAAGTATTACCTGGGATACAGATATGGATAAACATAAGAAACCAGAGGTTTGGCAAAAACAGCGTATAGAAAAAGGACCGGATTTTAAAATTCTGCAAGTGCGCTTTGATTGGTTAAAACATCCAAAAAGCCAAAAAGAATTGAAGCGATTAGTTTTTGAAGCAAATGATTGGGTTAATATTGTTGCTACTACACAAAAAGATGAGATTGTAGTTGTAAAACAGTTCAGGTTTGGTGTAGAAAAGATTACTACCGAAACACCAGGCGGCATGGTTGACCAGGGAGAAGATTCAAGAACAGCAGCAATACGAGAATTGAGAGAAGAGACAGGGTATACCAGTTCCGAATGGCATTATCTCGGCTCTGTTGAACCAAACCCGGCGTTTTTGAATAACATTTGTCATTTTTGGCATGCAAAAAATGCTCATCAAACAGAAGAAATGTGTCTGGAGGAAGAGGAGGACATTATCGTTACAACATTAACCCTTGATGAAATACGCCATGAAATTCAAGCTGGCAATTTTAGACATTCATTAGCCCTTTTAGCGCTTACAAAAGTTTTTAATGTATGGGATTGTCCTGAAAGGAAAGGAGAAGAATCATGTCAAACGAAAGACTCAAAAAATGAGAGAAATTTTCATGCTTGATCATCAATCTCACTATAGTTTTCTTAGTTCTCTTCTTCAGCAATCGATGGTAGACGATGTTGAAGGCGCCTTTCCAAAGACTATTTTAAGCTTTTTAAAAGACATCGGGTTTCAGTTATCAGGAAAAAAATTCTCGGAAATTTTTGCTGCTTCTTATGAAGGATTATGGGTCTCCCATCATACGGTATTAAAGTTAGACCCTGAAACGGGAATATTTGGAAAGAGGATACGGGCGCGAAATAGCCAATCGGAACTGTTATTGGCCTTGTTTAAAAATATTGTCGCCCAATTTAAATTCTCCCCCTTTTTTCCTGATTCAGTAAAAGGAGACTTACAACTTACCCCCCTCAAAATAAAAGACTCTAACCTTGGGAGCATAGCTTATGGAATAACCGATTCATTTCATTTGGATGTTGAGGGAGATCATCCAATCGAATTCCTGGTCTATCTGGGCGATGGGCGTAGTCTGAGAGATTTGCGGCGAATGATAGAAGTAAATGCCGATATCAGGGCATTGAAAGATATGTTCGGTTATTTAGCGGACGATTCATCTACTATTTTTCCTCTGATACCTTATGAGAAAATAGAACATCATAAAGGTTGTCTATCTCTTACAATAAAAAAAACAATCCTTGATGAGACCTATCGGCTTAAAGTTACTATGAAAGGTCTCGAACATACCGCCCCCGAAGATTTAGAAATCCGGAAAGATGAGCATCCTGAAGTTTTCAGTTATTTTGTGCTCAATGAGGTAGAAAGCTATCTGAACAAGGGCGATAAGGGTTGGGACTTACTGAAACAAATAACAAAAAAAGGGCCCGATTGGTTTGAGGAAAAACAGTTGAGGCTCCGCCATTTCTCTGAAAATGCTAAAGAGATCAGGGTTATTCCAGCGTCTGAAAAATATAAGATTCTATCTCTCCCTCCACACTATAAAAAGTATTGTGATTTTTATAAAAAGGATATAGAAGTAGTAGAAATACTGATACCCGTATATAAAATCATACTCCTGAAATCAGGCGTTTCTTTCAGGATAGATATCGAATTTACCGTTGAAACGACCAGGGAACGATTCCGTCCAAAGCCTGTTAAACTCAGTGATATTTTTCAAAAAAGGACATTAGAGTTTATCCACCTTTTGCAGGATGCAAAAAGCAGAGGAGACCTGATTGAAGAAAAAATTATGTCTTTGCTTAATATGCTTGAAATAGCCTACCGATCCCTTTCTTTTTTAATAATGGATAATACGGTTGTTGCCGGCGCATTCAATTATCTGACGTATTTTGGAAGAGATACCGTATTCACCCATGTATTGCTCAAACCTTTCCTTCTGATCCTTACGCAACAGAAGATGGTACAACAACTGTTAAATCGTGCTAATCAGCAAGGTGAAGCTGCTCATGAAATAGATTCCCGCACTCACAGAGGAAAGGAAGAGCATTATGATTACCGGATGAGGGATACAGACTTTCTTATGGCTATTTCTGCCCTTGAATTACTGAACGAAATGAATGATGAGGAAATGAAGGTATTTTTGAACTATACGGATAGCAATAACCGCTATGCTATTGTTTCTCAAAAACCAGATAGACTCCTGAATAATGCGGTGGTTATCTTTCGGAATTTAAAAAACGTTCTCAATATAATTAACCGAAATGGTCTTATTTCTTTAAAAAGGAAAAACGATCCTAGTTCTGCCAATTGGAGAGACGCCGTTAATAGCTTTTCCCGGGGAACCTATCCTTATGATGTAAATGCCGTATGGGTTCCTTATCTGCTCCACCTTTTGATGTTATGTAAAAACAATATTCATAAAAAAAATATCCTTTTTGACTTTCTTGCGAAAACAAAACGCTCCTTTCCAGAAGAAAATTTTGAAAACATAGAATCTTTCCTCCACTTCGAGAATGAAAAGATAAAAGAAAAGATAGAAAGTTGGGTTACGAAAACGAAAAAAGCTTTTCTCATTACTTACCCGTTAGATGAATGGCGAATGAGGTTAAAAAACTTTTATAACGAACCGGAGAACCAGGATAATTCCATTCAGGATTTAAAAAAAATGAAGATAGGGTATTATCTGAGGGAACATGGTATGGGTAAGGTCTGGTTTACTGCTGAAGAATTTTTGGACGATAAGAAATGGGAAGATAGTTTGCGGTTTCAATTCCAGTATCTGGAGGAAAGGTTCTTCCTTCCGAACGGAAATCCGTTCCCCAAAGTAATTCGCACGTATACCATGGCTCTCGACAAAAGTAAAAAGCCAATTCCCATCCTCCATAGTGATCTTGGTTTTAAAGCCTTTGTACAATCAATGAAGGGAGAGCGGATTGAAGAAGAGCTAATTCTCGCCACAGAATTGCCAATTTCTCTGGGTGGATTGGCTATCATCGATAAGAATGGAGAAAGTTTAGGATTTTCGGTGGCGAATCCGATGCTATCCGATAAGAATGGATACGAATTACTGTTAACACCCTGGGAAAAAAAGATCGGCGTGGATCCCAAGAGCCTTTCCCCATGGAAGCTTTTAGGAAAAAATGCTTACCACGGTTGGGGCGCTGTCTGGGAAGTAATGATCGATTTTATGGTTGCGGCTTTACAGGATACCGATCTCCAAAATCAGGAGTATCTGAAAAAACATTATTGGTGGTTATTGGAAAGTTATACCCGGTTCCCCCGGGTTCGAAACAGGGAAGTTCTGGGATTTAAATATAATTGTGACTATGAAGATTGGTTTTTAACAGAGGCCACGGTTGAAAAATTTGAAATCAATGATTTGCAGGCTTTTAATGCCGCCGGACGATTAAGGGTATTACTAAAATCGCTTATTCCCGGAGTAACCAATTTCTGGCTCTTTAAACAACCGAACACCGTAAAAAAAGAAACAGATTTACGCGCAGGCTCAGTAGCTGAAATCTGAATTTTGTATTTTATAGATACTATACTTACTTATTCCTTGACTCTTGATAAAAATAAAATAAACTCATCATAAAGACTTCTGACAGCACCTTAATACTATTCACCGAAACGAAAATTGAAAAGTAAATTATGTATGGTAGTATCTAGAAAAACACCCTCATACTGGAATAAACCAAACTAAGGGGAACAGAGATGAAAGAGTTAGATAACATGCCTTTAGATGACCTTTGCATTAATACCATCCGTACCCTTGCTATGGATGCTGTACAAAAAGCAAATTCCGGCCACCCCGGGACACCCATGGCGCTAGCGCCTTTAGCTTATATACTTTGGACAAGATTTCTTCGACATAATCCCAGGAACCCTGACTGGTTTAACCGCGATCGTTTTGTGTTATCCAATGGTCACGCATCGATGCTGCAGTACGCTGTATTGTATCTGACAGGCTATGATCTGTCACTTGATGATATAAAAAATTTCCGCCAATGGGATAGTAAGACTCCCGGACATCCGGAATATCGTTTTACGCCGGGCATCGAGACTACCACAGGCCCGCTCGGTCAGGGTATCATGAACTCTGTAGGAATGGCTATTGCCGAGGCACACCTTGCATCGGTATTTAATCGCAAAGGGTATGAAATCGTAGATCACTTTACCTATGCGTTTTGCAGTGATGGTGATTTGATGGAAGGTGCTTCTCATGAAGCAGCATCTATCGCAGGACATTTAGGACTTTCCAAATTAATTTGGGTTTATGATGATAATCACATTAGCATCGAAGGGGCTACTGAACTAACCTATTCCGATGATGTAGCTAAACGATTTGAGGGTTACCATTGGCATGTGCAAAATCTGGGGGAAAAGGCAAATGATCTCGATGCCTTGACCAAAGCTTTCTCTCTTGCACAAGAAGAAACAGAACGGCCCTCTCTGATTATTGTTCGTTCACATATTGCTTATGGCGCACCCAATATGCAGGATACACCGGAATCGCATGGGTCCCCCCTGGGAGAAGAAGAAGTTGCATTAACGAAAAAATTTTATGGCTGGCCTGAGAATGAAAAGTTCTTCGTCCCAAAACAGGTACTCGAACATATGCATACAGCCATTGTCAGGGGCAGAGAATTAGAAGAAGCATGGCAGGAAAAATTCAGTACCTATAAGAAAATTTATCCGGAACTTACTGAAAGATTTGAGGCGGCTCTCCATGGGCGGCTTCCCCAGTATTGGGACCAAAATATTCCGGATTTTAAACCCTCTGACGGGCCTATGTCAACGCGTGATGCATCGGGAAAGGTAATGAATGCATTCGCAAGTAAAATTCCCTGGCTCATTGGTGGTAGCGGGGACTTATCGCCTTCTACAAAAACATTGATTAAAAATTCAAACTACCTGGAAAAAGGAGATTATGCCAACCGCAATATTGCATGGGGTGTAAGGGAACACGTAATGTGCAGTGCGAGTTCCGGTATTGCTCTGCATGGGGGCGTCCTGCCATTTGCCTCAACATTTTTTATCTTCACAGATTACGCCAGACCTGCTATACGGCTTGCAGCGCTCATGGAATTACCGGTAATTTACCTTATGACGCATGATTCTATCGGATTGGGTGAGGATGGTCCCACCCATCAGCCGGTTGAACATCTTGTCTCACTAAGGGCTATGCCGAATATGTGTGTCATACGTCCTGCTGATGCCAATGAAGTTGCATATGCCTGGCGTGTGGCTATGGTACGCAAGACAGGTCCTACGATGTTAGTACTCAGCCGGCAAAACTTGCCCATATTCGATCGCCGCAAAGTTGCCAGCGCAAAAGGAACTTTAAAAGGCGCCTATGTCTTATCAAAAGAGAAGGGCAGCCATCCCGATATTATCCTGATTGGTACCGGATCAGAAGTACAGCTTATCCTTCAGGCACAGGAAAAGCTTGCTTTGGGAGGTGTTGATGCGCGTGTAGTAAGCATGCCGAGTTGGGAACTTTTTCGGGAACAGCCACAAAACTATCGCGATGAAGTTTTACCTCCGAACGTAAAAGCCCGTCTTTCAGTTGAAGCTGCCTCTCCTCTGGGCTGGCGGGATTGGGTTGGCGATACAGGAGATAGTATCGGCATAACGAAATATGGCGCTAGCGCGCCCTATAAAGATATTTTTAAACAGTATGGTTTCACGGTTGAAAATGTAGTTTCCAAAGCAAAGGATCTTGTGAAAAATATTTCATAAAATCAACATTTACTAAAAAGGAAATACTTATGAATCCATTACTCAAGCTTATAGAATATGGCCAAAGCTATTGGATGGATAACCTTTCTCGCGGCATGATCAAAAACGGTGAGTTGAAAAAACGTGTTACCGAACAAGGACTACGCGGAATTACCTCAAATCCGGATATTTTTAACAAAGCGATATCGAACAGCAATGATTATGATGAGCAGATTAAACACCTTGTTGATGAGAAACGGCCTGTAGGAGAAATCTATGAGGAACTTGTTGTAAAGGATGTGCAAGATGCATGTGATATCCTGAGACCGGTGTTTGATGCCTCAGATGGAATTGACGGCTATGTTAGCCTGGAAGTATCTCCTTATTTGGCTCATGATACCGAAGGCACGATAGAAGAAGCGATGCGATTGTACACTGCGGTAAAACGTCCAAATGTTTTTATTAAAATTCCTGGCACCCCTGCCGGCGTTCCGGCAATTGAGCGCATGCTCTATAAGGAAGTTAATGTCAATATTACCCTTTTATTTTCTCTTGAAAGCTACGAGGCAGTGGCAAATGCATATATCCGGGCGCTTGAACGCCGGATGGCAGAAGGCAAACCGATACAATATGTTACCTCGGTTGCTAGTTTTTTTCTCAGTCGGATAGACACCCTTACCGATCAGCTCCTTGGCCATTTGATTAAACCAGAACGAAGTCAGGAGCAAACACCAAAACCGGAAAAATTACTGGGAAAAGCAGCCATTGCCAATGCGAAACTAGCCTACCAGAGTTTCAAGAGAATTTTTAGCGGGGACCGATGGGAGAAGCTTGTGGAAAAAGGGGCAAGGGTTCAGCGCCCACTGTGGGCCAGCACAAGCACTAAAAATCCATTCTATCATGATCTTTGCTACGTAGAACCTCTTATCGGACCGAATACCGTAAACACCATGCCTGCGGTAACGATTAAAGCCTTTGCTGATCATGGCATTATTGTTAAAAACTCCGTTGAAGCTGATAACGATAAAACACAGCAGACATTGAGTGATCTCAGAAAAGTCGGTATAGATCTGGATTTTGTTACCCGCCAACTGGTCAACGAAGGCATCCAAAAGTTCATCGACCCATATAATGCTCTTATGAAAACACTTGCACATATGCGCCAGAAATTTCTTACTCATAGCATCGCCCGTCAGGCGATTAACTATGGAGAATTAGGGTCAACAATTCCTGCAATTTATAGTTCAATGGATGATCAGCAGTTTACGAAGCGCTTATTTGCAAAGGATCCATTGTTATGGAAATCAGATCCTGAACAGATAAAGTCTATCCGCAATCGGCTTGGCTGGCTCGATAGCATTAGGGAGTTTTGCAGGAAAGCTGAAGGTATTAAAAAATTTGCTGACGAGGTCAAGAACGACAATTTCAGCCATGTGGTCTTGCTTGGCATGGGTGGCAGTAGTCTTTGCCCGGAAGTTTGCCGGGAAACATTCGGATCGGCAACAGGCTGGCCTCAACTTATTGTTCTCGACAACACAGACCCCGCTGCTGTGCAGGACGTAGAATCACAAATCAATATAACCAGCACATTATTCCTCGTCTCCAGTAAATCAGGCACTACAACGGAAACAACGTGTTTCTATACCTATTTTTATGAACAGGTTAAGCAGGCTGGTAAAGAAAACCCCGGTAATCATTTTGTTGCCATTACCGATCCAGGTTCTTCCCTCATAAAAGAAGCGCACACGAAAGGATTCCGGTATACTTTTGAAAATCCGGAAGACATTGGTGGCAGATATTCTGCCCTGTCCTATTTTGGCCTTGTACCGATGGCATTGATTGGAATAGACATTCTGTCTATACTCGACAATGCATATCAGATGCAATTAAGTTGTGGTCCGGCTATTCCAACAGAAAGCAATCCGGGTGCAACCTTGGGGGCTCTTCTCGGTATGTGTCATCGATATTCCCGAAATAAGGTAACCTTTGTGTTCTCAGAGTCTGTAGATGCTTTCGGTAGTTGGGTGGAACAGCTTCTGGCAGAGAGCACCGGAAAAGAAGGACAGGGATTGGTGCCGGTAATTAGTGAACCCCTTGGTTCCCCGGAAGTCTACAACAATGACCGTATATTTATATACCTCTATACCATTGATCAGGAAAATAAGAATATAAAAGAGAAACTCCTTGCTTTAGAAAAGTCTGGTCATCCGGTTGTTCGCATTGAACTGCGGAATACGATGAATCTTGGCGCAGAGTTTTATCGATGGGAATTAGTAACTGCTGTGGCCGGTGCAGTTATAGGGATTAATCCTTTTGATGAGCCAAACGTTGCAGAGAGCAAAAAAAATACGAATGATTTATTGAGCGAATGGAAGCAAAAAGGGAGCTTCAGTGAAGGAAAGCCTGCCGTTGAAGCTGAAGGTTTGGCTGTTTACTGTGATAATTCTCAAAAATGGCTATCCCATATCAAACAGGATTCTCTGAGCCAATTCCTTAATACATTTCTTTCTTTGGCAAGGTCCGGGGATTATATTACCTTATTGCCGTATTTTTTATATACTCCAAAGCAAAACGGAATATTGCAAACCCTACGCCATAAACTTCGCAACCATTACAAGGTAGCTACCACATTAGGATATGGTCCACGATATCTTCATTCAACAGGTCAGCTCCATAAAGGAGGCCCGGACACAGGTATATTTATTCTCTTTACTGCTGATACCGATAAGGATATTCAAATCCCGGGAGAATCCTGGAGTTTTGCGGTTTTACAGCGCGGACAGGCATTGGGCGATTTCCGGTCTCTCAATAACAAAGGACGTCGTTTGATCCGCATACATCTGGGGAAAGATATCGAACAGGGATTAAAAAAGATAGAAGAGCTTTTATAGGTAACTCATTTTTTCGCTTTATTCTGGTATTTCGCCAGCGGCCTTTAAAAGATAACCTTTTCGGACCACTCCCAGATCAAGTCTGCACCTTATCTTGAGTAGTTATCAGCTAACTTCCTACTACCGTTACCGTACTTGCTTGTGGTCCTTTTTCACCCATTTCCTCATTAAAACGCACGATCATACCGATCTTCAGATGTTTAAATTTATGGTTCAGCACACTGTTCTCGTGGAAATAGATTTCCCTGTTCAAACCATCATCCAATGTAGTAAGAAAACCGTAACCATTATCCAGGAACAGGTTTGATATACGCGCATGAGGTATACCTTCACGATTTTTTACATCGCCCCGCTGCACCCTGGCAAAATCCGATAATTCGCGGCGAGCTGCATCGAAGGCATCTCTTATTGCCAAATAAAGATCCTGGTTCGGCTCACGCCTCACCACCAGCTCTTTACCAGGAACAGTCATATCAATATGCACATTATAGAGTGATCTCTTAGGAATAGCCTCCACCCTAATCCTACAGCTTATGAGATGGTTATAATATTTATCTAACTTCTCAGCATGTTCCTGAATATTGGCTTTTATTGCATCGGTGAGCTCTAAGTCGTGACCTGTAATTTGTAATGGAAGTATCATCTTTGTTCCTCCACAAAATCAATTATCTTTAGATATTATTTTCGTGCTATCGGGATGATAGTCATCGTTTTGCGCTCGTTATCCCTGAGCACCACTATTTCTACGGGTTTGCCAATTTTTATACTATCCAGCACGTAATTATAGTCATAAATATTGGTAACTTTTTGACCTGCCAGTTCTATAATAATATCACCATTTTTCAGCCCGGCATTGTCTGCCGGTCCTCCTGCTTTGATAGTATTTATCCTTACTCCTTCAACGCCGTCAGTAGCAAAGTCTGGAATTGTTCCCAAATAATTCCTGCGAGGGGGCCGTTGTGCTCTCTCCTCCCCTATTTTAGTCTTTGTATAATCAGGCCGTACCGGGTCTTTAACCACATCAAGTATTAAAGACCGTGCGAATTCGGCGATTCTTGCCATACCATCGTAATTAAGGGTACCCGGATCATCGGTAGGCCGATTGTAATCCTCATGGCTGCCAGTGAAGAAGTTTATTACAGGAATATTTTCCTGGTAAAAGGTAGTTGCATCCGATGGTAAATACGGGTCATTTTGAAGATTTAGAGTAAACCCGGCATCTCCATTACACTTCTTTATGAGTTGTGGCCAGGTATTTGATGAACCTACCCCCTGAACGATTAAATTATTCCCGTTGAGCCGCCCAACCATATCAAAATTAATATAGGTAATAATATTGTTCAAAGGGATGATCGGATGTCTGGCAAAATAGGAGGATCCGATTAATCCTAACTCTTCCCCTGACCAGAGAGCAAAAATAAGCCCACGGTGAATTGCCTGAGGATTCTTCTTTTGTTCTTCAGTCAGGACACCAGCCAATTCCAAAACGGTAGAGACACCAGAGGCGTTGTCGTCAGCTCCATTGTGAATCTGCCCCTCTTCACCTTTACGCGCCAGCGAATCAATCCCTCCGTAGCCAATATGATCGTAATGGGCGCCAATCAAAATATACTCCGAACTTTCCACTCCTTCGCCAGGTGGTAAAAAACCAAGGACATTACGGTCTGTCTCTTTCTTCTGTTTTATTTCGGTGGATATCTTTACCTGAATGCCGGGTAATTCAAAACATCCCCCGGTCTGAGGATTTTCCACATCTAATTCCGATTGAATGGCTTCAAGACTTTTACCAGAACCTGCGAAAAGTGCTTCTGCGATTTTACCACTTACTGAAGCAACAATAATCCCTGAATCAGCTGAGACTTTATCGAAAGTAAGGGGTATTAACTCACCCGCACCTGCGGATTTTGGGCCGGTAACTACCAGGAGGGCTTTAGCGCCACGTTCACGGGCTAGCATGGCCTTATACCGTAATCCAGCATAGGGATTAAGTTCCTGCCGTCTTTTAACGTCCACTTCTTCCGGGACATAATGAAGCACGAGAACAATTTTCTCTCTTACATCCACACCTTTATATGAATCGTAGCTAGCATCTTCTTTCCCGGGAACAGACAATCCATACCCTGCAAAAACCACCTGCCCTTCCACCTCTCCATTTGCCGTGAATGCCAGAGGACGAAAATCTTTGTCTATCTCGAATGATATCGTTTCCATCCCCTTTTTCATAATCTGGAGGTGATTTTTATCGGGAATGACTTCCACCCCTGAGACAAAGGGAAATTCCTGAAAATAACTTCCGTTATCGCCGAGGGTTTTTAATCCAATTTTCCTAAAATGATCTGCAATATAATCGGCAGCCATTTGAGTTCCCCTGGTGCCGGTTAATCGACCTTCCAATGCATCAGAAGCAAGATATTGAACATAGGTACGCAAATCTGCAGTGGTAATTTCGGAAGAAAAACCCTGCGCACTCTTTTCTGTAGGTAATTCCTTGATGTGAAAAGAGTTACGAGAATCTCCCCGGCCTGAGTTTTCGGGGATGTTAAACATTTGAGAAGGTTGAGACTGAATCTGTGCGCATGCTGACTGTAAGGCTGCCAATGCAGCATCATGATTCCAATCGGCCAGAAATAGTTGACTTTCACCCGCAGGCGATCGGGCAGAAGTCCATACAAGATGCTTTCCATCGGGAGAAAAAACAGGCAACCCATCAAATACATTATGAGTAAAGGTGACCCGTACAGGCTCTTTTTCACCATGAACATCTACGATGAATAATTCACAATTAGCAAATCCATACTTATTCGAATGAAAGACTATATACTCACCGGAAGGATGATAATAAGGAGCCCATGACATCGATCCGAAGTTGGTTAATCTTTGTATATCCGATCCATCCAAACGCATAGTATAAACATCGGCTAACATACCATTTTCATTAAAATGCCTCCAGATAATCCGTTTACCATCCGGACTAAAAAAAGGGCCACCATCATAGCCGGGCCAATCGGTTAATCGCTTTTGATCTGAGCCATCGGCATTCATAAGGTAGATCTCACCAAAATAAGCGGGGTTAGTCTCAAAACGCTTCTGATCTTTGGACGAAAGCTTTTCAACCGGATAGGCATCCCGCAGAGAACAAAAAACAATTTTGCTGCCATCAGGTGAATAAGCTCCCTCCGCATCATATCCAGGGGCATCGGTTAAACGTTTTAAAGCGCTTCCGTCTCGCTGCGCGGAGAAAATATCATAATGCTCATCGTAATCCCAGGTAAAGCGACGTTTTTTTCCTGAAGAACGGAATTCAATTTCCGCCTGCTGTTTTGCTTCTGCTTGAGAGTCCAAATGAGTTGACGCAAAAAGTACCTCTTCTGAGTTAGGTCTGAAGAATGAGCATGTGGTTTTACCCGCTCCGGAAGAAACCCGATGGGTTTCTCCCGTTTCAAAACTCAGTATGTAGATTTGATAGAAAGGATTCCCTGGCTCTCGTTCACTTTGAAATATGAGAAACTTCCCGTCCTGAGAAAAATATCCTTCACCCGCACTTTTCCCCTGCTTAGTTAACTGCTGGATATTCTTTAAAAATTGCTCTTCATTATTCTTTTCATCTCCATAACTATTTACAGCAAAAGCTAAGAAAACACCCGTTAATAGTATGATAAAAATACCGTTTGAAACCATGCGCCTCATCACAAAATCTCCTCCCCTCCGATTCACTACTTTTTCAGTCCTGCTGAGTAAGCACGCGGAACTGAAACACTTTACGATTCTCCAAGTTTAATGTTACAATCAAATTCATATTTTATCAATCGCTTATCATATCTCTGTTTTATGATACCCATATCATAACTATAGAGTAGCTAACTGTCAATCTGACAATTTTCGTAATTGACAAAAGACTTATGAAAATGCTATAAATAAGCATATGATATTTGCTTGTCTTAGCTTTTTGATAAGGTTTCATAACATTTACATGATCCATTATTAAGGAGATAAAATGAAGACACTGAAATACCTTGTTTTAACATCGACATTTCTGTTCTTTTCATCGATAGTCGCAACGACTTTATTCGCCGAATCTGATGAACATAATAAACCAGAACATTGGAGTTACGAGGGTGAGTGTGGACCAGAACACTGGGGCGATCTCATACATAAAAATTGCAAATGCAAATTGGGAGATATGCAATCACCAATCGGTATTTCCACAACACAAAAAGCCAAGTTAGATAGTATAAACTTTCACTACTATGCAACCCCTTTGAAAATTATAAACAATGGACATACTATGCAAATTAATTACGGGTGTGGAAGCTCGATATCTATCGGTAACAAGAGGTATGAGCTCATACAGTTTCACTTTCACTGCCCTAGTGAACACAAAATACATGGAAAATCTTACGATATGGAAGCACATTTAGTGCATAAGGGTGCGCATGGAGAATTAGCTGTTATTGCTGTATTCATGGAAGAGGGCAAAGAAAATGATTTCATAAAAACCTTATGGAGTAATTTTCCAAAAGAACAGGGCAAAGAGTATGCACATACCGACTTAAAGATAAATGCAAATCAAATCCTTCCTAAAAATACTGCTGCTTATTATACGTATCATGGCTCACTTACCACACCACCCTGCAGTGAAATTGTAAATTGGTTTGTCTTAAAGACCCCAATTCAAGTATCAAAAGCAGAATTGGAAAAATTTGCCTCCATTTTTAAGAGAGATGCAAGACCAATTCAGCCTCAGCATGGCAGAATTGTTAAGGAAAGTTATTAAATTAGGTTGGGTTTTAAAAGACAAAGCAGGAGGACTTTCCCCTTGCCACACCCGATGGATCGGCAAAGCCTACTTCTATCATGAATCCCTCAAAAACACCTGGCGATACAAAATCATTACCCT